>Ga0172367_10001414_pt1 | contig 34946 bp, 37 predicted proteins | sample Lak10m_FD_114542 | JGI IMG/M metagenome (GOLD analysis project Ga0172367, IMG submission 114542) | Freshwater microbial communities from Kabuno Bay, South-Kivu, Congo - kab_022012_10m | ecosystem: Environmental > Aquatic > Freshwater > Lake | place: Democratic Republic of the Congo: South-Kivu... | reverse complement strand
GATTACACAGATTTTCACCGATTTTTTTTACTCAAATCCGCGCAAATCCGTGACATCGTGCCCGTAGGGTAAACACCGCACTGGCGCGCGGCGCACACTTGCCTTGGCGGGCAGCGCCAGGGAGTGTTCGTGGCTATGGTTTTGGCTTTCCCGTTAAAAACGGTAGAAACTAAATTTTCAAACGAACTGGCGGAAGAGATGCCCAGCGCCCACTCCGCCAGCCGTCAATCGCAAATCCAAAATCCAAAGTCCCTACGTCAAATCGCTCATCAAATCCATCGGCACGACTGCCGCGCCTACGATGCCAGGTCCCGTGTGGACGCCCAGCACAGGCGAGATGCGCATCACTTCGAGTTTGGCAACGTTGAGTTTCTCTTGAAACTCCTTCGCAAGCATGTCTGCTTTTTCAGAAAAACGTCCGTGTAACACGGTTGCCCAGACAGGCGTGTTGCCAAATTTTTGGAAGACATGGTCTGTGAGGCTTGAAATGGATTTATTGATGGTGCGCTCGGTCTTGACTGTGGTGTACTTGCCATCGGTATCCACGCGGATAATCGGCTTGAGGTTGAGCAGCGCGCCCGCAATCGCCTTCACCCGCCCAATGCGCCCGCCCCGCGCCAGGTATTCGAGCGTGTCGAGGGTGTAAATCAACTCGGTCTTCTCGCGGATTTGGGTCAGGCGTTCGTGAATCGAATCCATTGCCCAGCCTGCTTTCGAGGCAAGCGCCGCCGCCAGCACCTGAAAGCGCTCCCCGCCTGAGAGGGTCAGCGTATCCCAGAAATTGACGTTTGTCTCATCCTTGACCTGTTCGCCGCCGTCGCGGGCTGAGTTGATCGTGCCGCTCAATCCCGATGAAATATGAACCGAGAAAATATTCTTTTCGGTCTCAGCGAGTTTGCGGTACAACTCGGCAAAGATGCCCGCCGAAGGTTGGGCGGTGGTGGGAATCTTCGGGCGCATGGCTTCAAGACGGTTGTAGAAATCATCGGCTGAAATTTTAGTGGCATCTACCTCGCCTTCGGGAAATTGAATGAAGAGCGGGGCTTGCACAATTCCCAGCCTTTCCATTTCCTCATTGGGCATGTCTGCCGCGCAGTCGGTTACGATTTTCATGTTTGCTCCTCTTTAATTTTTTTTGGATGCTACCGTTTTTTAATGGAAAAACCAAAACCTTAGCCACGAATTTCACGGATTTGCGCGGATTTTTTATTCAATTCGCGGGCATTCGCGTAATTCGCGGCAAAATCTCTCGCGCATAAGCGGTTATCCTGCCAGAAACGGAAGTGCCATTTTTTTGTTGGCGTCGCTTCGACGAATTTCATCACTCGTCACTTCTTACTTGTTACTCGGTACTTTTTACTCGTCACTTTCTTCTTTCCAAAAACCACCTGACCGTATCTCTCAGGCTTTCATACAGCAAACGCGGCGAATAGCCCAGTTCGCTGGTTGCCTTCGCATGGCTGATGTTTGAATTGCTTTGCAAGACCTCCAGCGAATAGGGCGTGAAACGCGGGGTTGCGTTTGCCATTTGATAATATGCTGGCGTGAACGCCGCCGCAAACTTTGCCAGGTTGAACGGGATTTTCATCTGGAAGAAATTCCTGCCCGTGATTTCGCGCACGGTTTCGAGCAGGTAGCGCACGCTGATTTTTTGCCCCGATAAAATGTAACTCTCGCCGCGTTTGCCATGTTCCGCCGCCGCAATCAAACCTTCGCCAACATCGCGCACATCCACAAAATCATACGCGCCATCCACGTACAGCGTTGGCTTGGCGATTGCCGCGTCGTGAATCAGTGCGCCCATCATCGAGCCGCGAAAGTCAAAGGGCCCGATCACGCCTGTGGGGCAGGCAACCACAGCCTCCAGCCCAGAGTCCGCCGCGCGCAAAACTTCCAGCGTCGCCTCCGCTTTCGAGCGGTCATACGCGCCGTAGGGATTGTTCATGTCGTAGGGGATGTTTTCATCGATCACGCCCTCTTCCACCCTGCGGATGGCGTGAATGGATGAGGTGTAAACCAGTTTCTTGATTCCGCTCTCGGCTGCCGCGCGCAAAATATTTTTTGTGCCTTCCACATTGACCTTCCGCACCAGCGGATTTGCGCCAGGCATGATCGAAATCACGCCCGCCAGGTGGAAGATACCTTTGACGCCGCGCATGGATTTGAATACGGAATCCAAGTCGAGGACATTGCCTTCGACGGCTTCAACCTCCAAGCCCGAAATGGATTCGCGGCATTCGCCAGGCAGAATCATCGCCCGAACTTTTTCGCCGCGTTCCAAAAGTTTTCGCGTCAGCACGTTGCCCACGTGACCTGTCGCGCCAGTTACCAGCCACATGCCTGCCTCACTTCTTCAACAAACTATTGACCAGCATATCCGAACTTTCCTTCGCCACCTTCTCCCAATTGGCGCCCTTCGGGTCTAGCAGGCTTTGGAGCAGCAGCCCCATCGCCGTGGAAACAATCAGCCGCGAGGCGGTTTCGGGGTCAACTTCCACAAAGGAGCCTTCTTCCACGCCTTTCTTAATCAACGCGGTGAAATATTTATGATAGCGGCGGTAGGGGGTGATGCTTGCCTGCCAGATTGTTTTGTCGCGGTTGGCTTGCAACCAAAACTCCAAAAACATCGGCAAGCCTTCTTCGGCGGTTTTGATGATGTATGGGTAGGCTTCGGTAATTTGCAAAAAAGTTTCGGGCACGGTTTTCTCGCGCGAGGCTTCGACGCTTTGGTCGATGGTTGTCAGCCATAAGTCGAGCAGGGCAAGGAAAAGCGCCTGCTTGCTTTCAAAATGATGATAGAACGCGCCCTTGCTGATACCTGCGTCCTTGCAAATCATGTCCACACTGGCGGCGGTGAAGCCATTTACCGAAAACAACTTGATTGCCGACTTGATAATTTGTGAGCGGGTTTCTTCACTGCGTTGCTGCATTTTTATCCTTCGTTGAAATAAAACCGACTGGTCGGTTTGTTTTTACCCCCAAAAGAAATCCCTGTCAAGTGACAGGGATGGTAAAAATTTGGCTACCTTTTTGATGCTGTTATTTTCGCGCTGTACACGGCTTTGTAAATCGATTCTTTGGGGTGTGCGCTCAAATCCAGTTTCGTGTCGCGCAGGGCGTCGTCTACCGTTTCTTTGTCGAAGAAGACTGGCTTGATGGAAATCTCCTTGAATCCGACAGCCTCCATCATGGCGATATATTCCTTCGCATCCACCGCGCCCGCTACACAACCCGCCCACGCGCTCAGGCTGGTTTTGACTTCCTCGGGCAGTTCGCCGTCGGTGACGATGTCGGAGACGGCGAGCCTTCCGCCAGGTTTCAGCACGCGGAAAATTTCGGCAAATACTTTGGCTTTGTCGGGCGAGAGGTTGATGACGCAGTTCGAGATGACCACGTCCACGCTGTTTGGTTCGACGGGCAGGTCTTCGAGGTAGCCCTGGCGGAATTCCACGTTGGTGGCGTTGACCCGCTTCGCGTTGGCGCGGGCACGCTCAATCATTTCGGGAGTCATGTCCACGCCGATGACGTGTCCTTCCGCTCCGACTTTCTGCGCCGCCAGCAGACAGTCCAAGCCCGCGCCTGAGCCGAGGTCGAGGACGGTCTGACCAGCCTGGAGCGAGGCGAGGGTAATCGGGTCGCCGCAGCCGTAGCTGGTACTGGCAACTTCCGACGGAACAGTCGTCAGCAAATCCACAGGGTAAAGGTTGCTTTCGGGCGTGCAGCAGGAATCGGTTCCGCAACAGGATGCGTTTTTCTTGATGCGCTCGGCGTAATGCTCGCGGACAACATCATGGATGGGGGTGGGGGATTGGGTCATTGGGTTTCTCCTTATATAGATAACCATCTATGTGTTTTGGTAAAAAAAAGAGACGGCTATGAGTTGATAACTTTCAGCGCGGCTACGGTGGCTTCCTCTTCGGGGGCAAACTTCAACATGATTTGCCCACAGCAGACGGCGATGTTTTCCTGGTTGAGCGAGTAAAAGGTCTGCTTGCCTTCTTCGCGGACGTTGACCAAGCCCGCTTCGCGCAAGATGGCAAGGTGATGCGAAACCGTGGGCTGTGATACGTTCATCTTTTCGACAATCTCGCTGACAGAGAGCCAGCAACAACAGCACGCGCTCATAATCTTTTGGCGCGTCTCGTCGGCGATGGCTTTGGCAAACAGAACAGGGTTGATTGTCATATTGATAATCTTCTATGCGTTATTATATAGATAATCATCTATTTGTCAAGACCGCACGACGGTTCACCGTCGCGCTATTTTACGAAGCCGACTCAAGTCGGCTAGTCCGCTTTAGCGGGCTTCATATGAATAGCCCCGACATTCACGTCGGGGCGGCTCTGGTTTGAACCACTGAGACACGGAGTCACGGAGTTTTTGGGTTGTTTTTCTCGGTGCCTCAGTGCCTCCGTGGTTAGGCGCTTGATTTTTGCAAGAGTCCAAATATCCCGTGACTTTGGAGTCCACATGGAATACGATACAATCAGCCAATGACCACCTCCCTCACCTCCCTGCTTGAAAAATCCCTTGCCGCCCGCGCCGCGTTGATTGACCCCGCTCACGAATCCGCCTTCCGCCTTTTCAATGGATTTGTCGAGGGCTGTCCTGATATTGTCATCGATATTTACGCCGCGACTGCCGTCATCCACAACTATGCCGATGACCCCGCGCAGGGCGCAATTCTTGCGGATGAAGCGCGTCAGTTTTTGAATGCGTCCCTCGGTTGGTTGCAGGCGGCAATTGTCAAAACCCGCAATGGCAAAACGCAGGATGAAAAGCGCGGCACATTTTTATTTGGCTCGAAGGCAGACCGCAAAATAAAAGAACATGGTGTCTGGTATGCGGTCAACCTGACCCTCAACCGTGATTCCAGCCTGTACCTCGACACACGCAATCTTCGCAAGTGGGCAATCGAGAATTTGAAGGGCAAATCTGTTTTCAACACCTTTGCCTACACGGGGAGTTTCGGCGTCGCCGCGTTGAAAGGCGGAGCCAGCCGCGTGGTACAGGTGGACTTGAATCGTGATTTCCTCAACATCGCCAAAGAGTCATACACGCTGAACGGGCTTCCAATTCAAAAAGGGGATTTCATTTCGCGCGATTTCTTCGAGCAGGTTGGCAACATGAAACGTATGAACCACTTTTTCGACTGCGTTTTCATCGATCCACCGTTTTTCTCCACCACCTCAAAAGGCAAAGTGGATCAGATTAACGAGAGCGCGCGGCTGATCAACAAAGTCCGCCCGCTAATCACTGACGGCGGAACCCTGGTGGCAATCAACAATGCGTTGTTTGTCAGCGGGGCAGAATACATGCAAACGCTCGAAGCCATGTGCAAGGACGGCTATTTGAAAATCCGCGAGCTGATCCCCGTGCCGCAGGATTTCACGGGATACAGTGTGGTCGGCAAACCAATCACTGACCCCGCGCCGTTTAATCACTCAACCAAGATTGCCATTTTGGATGTGAAGCGAAAATGATGGGATAGTCCTAAAAACGCCCAACCACGAAGGCGCAAAGACACAAAGGCACGAAGATACAGAGTTTTTTATCCGCACCTTCGTGCCTCAGTGGTTAGAGAGGGTTTTATTAGACCTCTTGCATAAGTATTTGAGGGATTGCCCGCCGAAAAACTATTAACCACTGAGACACTGAGGCAGTGCGAAGCCTCCTGCGGACGGAGTTTTTTTATCGGTTTTCTCTGTGTCTCGGTGGCTCCGTGGTTAGGGCATTGGACTTTTGCAAGAAGTCTATTATCCCAAATCCAAGTCACGCCGTAACAAATCTTCAATTGTTTCCCTCCGTTGGACAAGCCGCGCCCGTCCTTCTTCCAAAAGTAAAACAGCGGGCTTGCGCGAGCCGTTGTAGTTGGATGACATGCTCAAATGATACGCGCCCGAAGCGGGGATGGCGATTAAATCCCCTTCTTCGATTTTCGGCATGGGCAAGTCTTCGATGACCACATCGCCCGACTCACAGTAGGGTCCCGCGATGGATACTTTTTCGACGGGCTGCCCATTGGGATTGGATACCAGCAGGCAGGAATATCTCGCCCCGTACATGGCATGGCGCGGATTGTCGGTCATGCCGCCGTCGGTGAGAATCCAAACCTTTTCACCGCGACGTTTGACCGCTCCCACGCGATAGGCTGCCACCCCCGCCCGCGCCACCAGACTCCGCCCAGGCTCCAGGTGCAAATGCGGAAGGGAAAGTCCGCGAGCCTGGCATCCGCCGATGACATTTTCCGCAATCACGCGCACGTAATCATCCGCATCGGGCTGGGGGAGTTCATCCTCGTGATACGACACGCCCCAACCGCCGCCAGGGCTGAAGTGCCAGCCGTCCGCGAAGCCAATCTCCGCCGCCAGATCAAGCCCCAGTTCGATTGCCGCTTTGAGCGGGCTGGCATCGCGGAAGTTCGATCCCTGATGAAAGTGAATCCCGTTCAACGGCAGGTTGTTTGCTTTGCAATATTGCGCCGCTTCCATGATCTCCGCGCTGGTCATGCCGAATTTGCTGTCGTGATGTCCGGTCTGCGTGTGGGCGTGATGGGTCTGGACGGATACGCCGGGGAGAAGGCGCAGCCAGATATTAGGTAATTGGGAATCAGGGAATTGGGTGGCAATGCGCTTGAGTTCAGTGAGATTATCCACGACGATGGTATCGGCGTGTTTGACTGCGGCGGTTAGGTCAGCGAGAGATTTGTTGACGCCATGCACGAGAATATGCTCGCGCGGAACGCCGCCAGCAAGCGCCATGCCGACTTCGCCTTCGCCGGTGCAATCCACATGCAGTCCGTGAAGTTGAGTCCATTGGGCGATGGCGCGATTCAAAAACGCCTTGCCCGCATAGGTCACAGAGCCAGTTGTCGGGTAGAGAGAAGCAAGGGCAGATTTATATCCCGCCGCAGCCGCATCCATCGTGGCGCGGTCATACAGATAGAGGGGGGTGCCGTATCCATCCGCCAGGGATGCAAGCGAATGCCCGGCGATGGTCAATAAATTGTTTTCAGTTTTTGCGGAAATGGGGAAAAGCGAAAGACGATTCACAGAAGTTCCTTACATAAAACAAGTCGGGGGTTGTCCCGACTTGTTGATTATTCGTCGAAGAATAAACTCAACCAGACTTCCCAGTTTTGCATCGGGGTTGGGGTGGGCTGCGCAGTGGGTACGATCACGGGCTGACTGCCCGGCTGCACAAGCGGCACCACAGGCTGGTCGCCTTCCAAAATGTAATGTCCTTCGGTGCGCGCCCATTCATCCACGGCTGCGGTTGAATTGGCGTAGGCAACTTGTGTTTGCAGGGCAACTTGGGTTTGGATCGACTGGGTCGCCAATACGCGGGTTTCATCGCGCTGGTCATTCAGGCGGTTCAACTCTTCAAGCCGTGAGTTGAACTCGATTACCACCAGGATTAGAATGAAAATTCCCAGGAAAATGGCAACGCGTCGAAAACTGATTGGAATATTTGGCATATCTTTATCTTAATCGTTTTTTCGCAGGGACGCAAAGGATTTGTCTGTCGAGTTGATCGGTTGTAGGATAAATTTTTCCAGGTGTTCCCTGTAACCTTTTATGCTAATTTACATCCAATAGCCAAAATAGAGATTTAGGAGCATTCTAAAAAATGGAAATGATCATTGACTTTCCCGGTGGCGCCCGCGTGGATGCCCACTTCGGACCTCACACCGTTATGACCGACCAACCCCCGGTTGCCAGCGCGCCGACCCCTTTCGCGGTATTCCTTGCCTCCATCGGAACCTGCGCCGGTATTTATGTGCTTGGCTTCTGCCAGCAGCGCGGAATCCCCGTTGACGGGATTCGCATCGTCCAGCGGATGCACAGCCGCCCGATGAGCGGCATGATCGAAAAGATCGACCTCGAAATTCAGGTTCCCGAAGGCTTCCCCGAAAAATACCGCCCCTCGCTGATCCACACCGCTGAACTGTGCGCGGTCAAAAAGCACCTCGAAAACCCGCCCAAGTTCGAAGTCACCACCAAGGTTGTGTAATTTCCGATAAAGCGGCGGCAAATGTGTCCGTCAATCGTGTATACTAACCCATACATCTTTTGACTGGACACAATCAATGCCTGAATCGACAAGTCAACCCGATATCTCACTCGAAGCCCTGCGGAATGGCGACCGCGCCGAATTTGCCCGATTGGTGGATGCGTACTCCGCCCCCATCTATCGCCTTGGATTGCGGATGCTCGGCAATGAGCAGGACGCCGAAGACGTTTTGCAAAACACCTTTCTCAACGCGCTGACCCACCTTGCCAGTTTCGAGGGACGTTCGAGCATCCTGACCTGGCTGTATCGAATCGCCGTCAACGAGTCGCTCATGACCATGCGGCGCGGCAAGCCCGAAGTCAACATCGACGACGCCGACACCAGCGACGAAGACACCGAAGACCTTGCCCAATCCCAATTTGTAGATTGGGGTTCCCTGCCCGAAGACATGCTGCTTTCTGTCGAAGGCAAACAGGCGCTCGACCGCGCCATTCAAAACCTGCCCGAAAACTTGCGTATGGTTTTCCTGTTGCGCGACATTCAGGAACTTTCGATCAAGGAAACCGCCGACGCGCTCGGGCTGACTGAATCCAACGTTAAGATCCGCCTTCTCAGGGCGCGCCTGTCCCTGCGGGAGCAATTATCGGTTTATTACGGCGAGCGGATGCTTCAGGAGAAAACGAATGACTGAACACACCCACACCCATTCCAATTGCAAGTCCCTGCTGGGCACGCTCTCCGATTACGTGGATGGCGAACTGGAATCCGAACTCTGCCGCGAGATCGAAAAACATATTGCGGAATGTGAAAACTGCCGCATCGTGGTGGATACCACCCGCCGCACGATCGATCTTGTCCACGCCTCGAATCCACCCGAAAGCGGGCTGCCCGACGAAGTGCGAAGTCGGCTCTTCAAGCGTCTCGACCTCAGCGATTACCTCAAGCCGCAACCAAAGTGACCCCAAAACCCCGATGTGAAAGTCGGGGTTTCTTTTTGAGATGACTGTATCTTTTTTCGTTCAATCGCATCCAACTTTCATACGTCAATTTAGGAGCGCAAATGGAAAAACTTCTCAACGAACAGGTAATCAGTCAGGTAAAGCAGGCGTTTGCCCAGATGAAAGAGCCGGTGCAAATGCTGCTTTTCGCTTCGCGTGAAAATTGCGAATACTGCGCTGAAACCCGGCAACTGCTCGAAGAACTCGCGGCAGTCGATGAAAAACTCGGTGTCACCGTCTATGACCTTCAAGACAATGCCGATGTCGCCGCCCAATTCAACGTGGACAAAGCCCCCACCATCGTCATCGCCGCCAAAGACGGAGAGCAGGTCGTCAATTATGGCATTCAGTATGCGGGCATTCCCTCCGGGCACGAGTTTGGCGTCCTCATCAACGACATCCTGCTGGTTTCGGGACGCGATTCGGGACTCAGCGAAGCCGTGCGCGACTTTTTGAAACATCTCGAAAAGCCGCTGCACTTGCAGGTTTTCGTCACCCCTACCTGACCTCATTGCCCGCGAGCCGTGTTGCTCGCCCATCAGATCGCCATGGAAAACCCCGCCATGATTCGCGCGGAAGGTGTCGAAGCCACCGAGTTCCCCGACCTGGCAAACCAGTTCAACGTCCGCGGCGTGCCGCAGACCGTCATCAACGCTGGAAGTGGATCAGTCGTCGGCGCAGTCCCCGAACCGAACTTGATCGCCGAAATCAAACGCGCGCTGAATTAATCGACAACGTCCCGCATGACCCTGCGGGGCGTTTCCTTCATTTTAGACAGGTTTGAAATGCCAAAGAAAATTCATCGTCGCAAAAAGAATCAATCCAAATCCCAGGTTTATATCGGCGTGGGTGTTGCGCTTGTCGTGTTGATGGTCGCGCTGCTTGCCTTATTCGGCAAAAAGGAAGACGCTGAATCGCAGGCGGTTTCCAGCGGCTCCTCCTACTCTGTTACTCCCAGCGAAGTAAATTATGCCGCGCCCGCGCTCTCGCTGGAAAATGTCAACGGCGGAACTGAATCGCTGGAAGATTACCGCGACAAGGTGGTGTTGATTAACAATTGGGCAACCTGGTGCCCGCCTTGCAAAGCGGAGATTCCCACACTCGAAGCCTATTACAAGGCGCATAAAGATGACGGCTTTGTCATCATCGGCGTCGAGGCGGGCGACCCACAAGCAGAAGTGCTTGGCTTTGTCAAAGGCGCGGAAATCACCTATCCCATTTGGATCGACCTCGAAAATGCCTCCCTGCGGGCGTTTGGCGCGTCGGGCTTGCCCAACTCTTTTGTGATCGACCGCAAGGGAACCGTGCGCCTTGCCTGGGTGGGGGAGATCAACCGCGAGATGCTCGAAAAATATATCACCCCGATTATTGCTGAAAATTAAGTTTACGGCTGGTCGATTTGCGACCAGCCGTATTTTATTTCTTGCTGCGAGTTTCGTACCAGCCCACGCGGACATCTGCGCGATGGTCGAAGTCTGGCACATAGGGTTTGATGTCGAGCAGGGGAGTTCCATCCAACACATCCACCCCTTCGATGGTCAGGATGTTGTTTTCGCGCGAAAGTAATTTGACGACGGACATGCCAATCGGGTTGGGGCGGTACGGATAGCGGGTGGCAAAAATCCCATGCTTGCGGTCATCTAAAAACGGCTGGGCGCGCAGTTCATATCCCTGTGATTCGTGAAACACGTACAAAAGATAAAGGTGGGATAAGGCTTCGATGTCCAACAATCCATCCGCAAATTCGGGATAAATTTCCACCTGCCCCACAGCCTGCGAGCGCGAGGCTTGAATGGGGGTTTTATCTTTCTCGATGAACGGCGAATGAATGATGCCGATGGGGGTAAAGGTAAATGTCCTCATCTTGTTTTTTTATACATTTGCGCGCCAAAGCCTATCCTGTCGGATGTTCTCGTAATCATGGCTTGAAGTATATCGCGTTATAATTCCATTTGTAAATGTGGTCTCGGTACGCCCTCGAAAACCACTCGTACGATCCGACCACAAAATCCAAAATCGTAAATCGGAAATCTCATGAAACCACATATTCTTGTCACCAACGACGACGGCGTGCAAGCGCCCGGACTTCTGGCTCTCGCGCAGGAAATGCGCAAACTCGGCAAAGTGACTGTCTTTGCGCCCGACAAAAATTGGTCTGCTTCGGGACACGTCAAGACGATGGAACGTCCCTTGCGCGTGCGCGAAACCCTGCTTGCGGATGGTACTCCCGCGTTCATGTCTGATGGCGCTCCGTCGGATTGTGTTGCCCTGCCCCTGCTGGGTCTAATCGAAGGGAAGATCGATTTGGTCGTTTCGGGAATCAATCCCAACGCCAACGTCGGGCATGACGTGACCTACTCTGGCACCGTCACCGCCGCGATGGAAGCCGTCATTGCGGGCGTGAAGGGGATTGCTGTCTCGCTCGATTCTCCCGAAGGGTTCAAAGACGCGCTCGATTACTCTACCGCCGCCGTCGTCGCCCGCCGCGTGGCGGAAAAGGTCATTGCCGATGGCTTGCCCGAGGGCGTGGTCATCAGCGTCAACGTGCCGTACCTGAAAGAAGAAGAACTCAAAGGTTATATGATTACCCGCCAGGGACTCCGTGTTTACCGCGACGCGCTCGATGAGCGGGTTGACCCGCGCGGCAAACCCTACTACTGGATCGGCGGCGAAGCCCCCACCGGCGTGGATGAACCCGGCACCGACTTTGGCGCCCTCCGCGCGGGCTACGTCTCCATCACCCCGCTGAATTTGGATTTGACCCACCTCAAAGCGATGGAACTTTTGAAGAAGTGGAAGTTTTAGCCTGCTCCGATAATTTTCAGGGTTGACCATGAAAATTATCGGATATAAAATAGGGTTAAGGAGTTTTCATGCCCTCTTCCCTCATCAAAAGAACCGCAGTGGACGAAATTATCAAATTTCTCCACACTGACGACATCATTGTCGTTCACGGAGCGCGTCAGGTTGGAAAAACTTCCATCCTGATGTATTTGAAATCCCACCTTGAATCTGCGGGGGAGCGGACGCATTACATCGACCTGGAAGACAGCCGCTTTGTTCGGGTTTTGAATCAGGGGGTGGATGAGTTCATTGTCCACTTGAAGGAACTGGGGTTTGACCTCGCCGCGTTTCAGGCGCAGGGGAAAAAGTTGTTCGTGATGGTGGACGAAATTCAATATTTGGAAAACCCCTCGCCTTTCCTCAAACTTCTGGCAGACCATCATCGTTATTTGAAAATCATCGTTTCAGGTTCGTCCAGTTTCGAGATGAAAAGCAAGTTCAAAGATTCGCTGGTGGGGAGAACGGTCAACTTCGAGATTTATCCGCTTTCGTTTCGGGAGTTCCTGGAATTTCGCGGCGTTCCCTTTGCGCCCGCCGAAAGGTTCACCGAAAAGAAAACAGCCGAGTTGCAGGCGCTGTACGGCGAGTTTGTTTTGTATGGCGGTTATCCCAAAATCGTCCTCACGCCCGAAGCGGACATCAAGGAAAAATACCTGCAACAAATCATCGACACCTACATCCGCAAAGACATCCGCGACCTGGCGGAGATTCGGGATGTCAACAAGTTCAACGCTTTGGTGGAGGCGCTTGCCTCGCAGAGCGGCAACCTGCTCAACGTGAAGGAAATCTCCAACACCTGCAACCTGACCATCGAAACGACTCAGCGCTATTTATTCCTGCTCGAACAAACCTACATCCTGAAACTGGTTCGCCCGTTCAGCCGCAACGCCCGCGCCGAATTGACCAAGACACCCAAGATATTTTTCTACGACACGGGATTAATGCAAATGCTGTGGCTCAAACGACTGCCACGCGAAATTTTGGGCGCGGCGTTTGAAACCAGTTTGTTCGGTGAATTCGTCAAATGCTACGGTTCGGACGTTGTCCATTATTGGCGGACGGCGGAAAAGCAGGAAGTGGATTTCATCGTCAAACTTCCGCAGGAATTGCGCGCCTACGAAGCCAAGACGCAATTTCCCCGCGCCGTTCCCACTGCCCTGCTTTCGTTCTCAAAATCCTACCAAACCCCGTTTGCAAAAGTCGTCGGCTTGTATGGTTCCCCCGCCAACGACTCGATGATTTTTCCCTGGCAAATTTAGGAAACTCAAAACATGAACCTCCTCAAAAAACTCTTCGGCGGAACGCCAAAACCTGAACAACATTATTACGCCTTCTCTGTCAAATGCCGCCGCTGCGGAGAAGTCATCAGCGGGCGGGTGGATTTGAGCAACGACCTCAGCGTCGAATACAAAGAAGGCGGCGACATCTTTTTTGCCCGCAAAGTTTTGATGGGCGAAAACCGCTGCTTCCAGCGCATCGAAGTCGAGTTGAAATTTAACGCCAGCCGCGACCTGCTCGAACAACACGTCACGGGCGGGGAGTTTGTCGCATGACCGCCGAAGCATACTGGTCAGCCTTTCTCGCCAGCCAGCCCGCCGACTCGCCCTATCATCAAAAATCCTACGTCGCCGAAGGCTTTGGCGACGGCGCCGCGCTTGCCGATGAACTCGGTCAATTAGTCGCCAGCGGCATCAAAACGGGAACCTGCTCCGCGCTTTGGGAGTGGCAAGCCGAAGACAATCCCATTCCCGAAGTTGGGTTGGTCACCATCGTCTTGGATGGCAAAGGTCAGCCGATGTGCATCATCGAAACCGTCGAAGTCACCCAACGCCGCTTCGACGAAGTGGACGCCGACTTCGCCCGCGCCGAAGGTGAAGGCGACCTCTCGCTCGACTACTGGCGCGACGCCCACAAAACTTTTTTCTCGCGCACGCTTCCAAAAATCGGCAAACAATTCAGCGCAGACATGCCGCTGGTCTGCGAACGCTTCAAACTCATCCATAAATAATGCGCCGCCTGACGAACATCCTGCTTGCGCTTCTCGCCGCGTATCTCATCACACAGGCGGTCTATTCCACGCGCTGGCAAATCGCCCACGACGAAGCCCCGCTGCTCTACGAAGCCTTCCTCATGCAAAGCGGGCAAATGCCCTACCGCGACCTCTTTGACTTTCAAATGCCAGGCAGTTTTCTCGCCTACTTTGCGCTCGGCGCGCTCAGCGGGTTCAACGCCTTTCGCCTGCGCCTGCTCGACCTGCTCATCCTCGCCGCTATTCTCGCTGTCACCTACTTTGCGCTCAAACGTTTTGGCAAAGCGCCCGCCCTCGCTGCTGCCCTGCTCTTCGGTCTCAAATACTTGCAAGGTGGTCCCAGCATGTCGCTGCAACGCGAATACCTCCTGCTGATTTTTCTTGCGCCCGCTGTTTATATTTCTCTTTTGGATGAAATGACTCCCAGGCTTCGGTTGACGCTGGGAGTTTTGTTCGGTCTAGCGGCTTTGATCAAACCCCATGCCGCCATCGGACTAATCCCGATGCTGGCAGCCGACCTATGGGCTTTTGTCAAACGCCCCAGCCTGATTCTGCTCCCCGCCGCCGCAGGTTTTCTGCTCCCCATCGTCGCCGTCTTCGCCTGGCTCGGATTCACGGGCGCGTTGACGCCCTTCTTGAGCATCGCCACAAACTACTGGGGACTCTATTCCCAAATCAACGGTCAAATGGAAATCACTTCGGGCGCTGAGCGAATGTCCCTCCTGCTGACTCAAACCCTTCACCTCGGCGGACATGCGCTCTGGCTCATCCCCGCCGCCATCGGCGTTTATTTCAACCAAAACAAAAAGACCTGGCTTCTCGTATCCCTCGCCCTCTGCTACGCCCTCTACCCCGCCTTCTCAGGACAATTCTTCCCCTACCACTACATCCCCTTCACCTACTTCATTATCCTGCTTGCGGCGCTGGCGTTCAACGTTAAACGTTCAACGTTAAACGTTTTATCCTTCGTCCTTATTCTTTCCCTCCTTCTCCCATCCCAAACTTTTATTCGCCAACTGCAAGGCAAACCCCTCTCCACCTCTACCGACCGCGCCACTCAAATTGCCCGCTTCCTCGAAAAGAATCTGGAAGATGGCGACACCGTCCAACCGCTTGACTGGACAGGCGGTTCCCTGCTTGCCATGCTCGAAACCCGCGCCCGCATTGCCACCCCCTACGTCTTTGACTTCTATTTTTATCATCACGTTTCCAATCCCTACATCCAATCCCTCCGCGCCGACTTCCTAACCGACCTGCAATCCGCCAACCCGCGCTTCATTATTGAAGTCACCGCCATTGACAAGCCCTGGGTCTCAGGCGCAGACACTTCCCGCGAATTCCCCGAACTGCGAGTCTTCCTCGATGAAAATTATTCCGTCGCCATTCAAAAAGACGATTACACAATTTACGAGATTGACGGTAGACCGTAGTCCGCCGTCCACAGTCTAATCATGAAACACCTTCACCGCATCTCCATCCTCTACCTCGTTCTCCCCTTCTTCCTCTTCGCCCTCGGCTGGCTGAGACTGTCCATCGCCATTCCTATCGCAATCATCATTCTCTGGGCAGTCTGGAAACTTCTCACTCACTCACCACTCACCACTCACCACTCGCCACTTACCACTTATCACTCTGCTTTTTACTTCTTACTTATTACTTTCCTCTGGCTGCTCCTCTCCGGCATCGGCGGCTACGCCTTTCAAAACTGGGACCATCACTGGCGCAACGCCGTCCTGCGCGACCTCATCGCCTACGACTTCCCCGTGATTTACTCCGCGCCCGAAAAGGGGGCGATTCAAATGCTGGTCTATTACGTGGGATATTTTCTGCCCGCCGCGTGGTTTGGAAAACTTCTTGGGTGGCAGGCGGCAAACTTTGCCCTCTTCCTGTGGACGTGGTTGGGCGTGATTCTCGTCACCCTGAACCTCGGCAAAATCCTCAAAACCTCCGCAACCAAAACCGCCCTGCTCCTCATCCTTTTCAGCGGACTGGACGCTCTCGGTGTGCTCCTCTTCGCCAAAGATTACCCAACCCTTCTCCCGCCGATTCAACACCTCGAAATCTGGAGCGGGAACCTGCAATATTCCTCCTTCACCACCCAATTATTCTGGGTCTTCAACCAAGCCGTCCCCGCCTGGCTCTGCATCACCCTCCTCGCAGACCAATCTGCCAACTCCCAATCTACCAATCCCCAATTTCCCAATTCCCAATTCCCAATTACCAATTACCAATTACTATCCTTCTCCCTCGCCTTCTTCTTCGCCCCCCTCGCCGCCATTGGACTTTTTCCCTACCTCCTGATCGAGATTTTCAAGCATACCGATTTCAAATCTCCGTTCAAAAATCTTCGCATGGATATTCTCCTCGCCAGCGGAATCATCCTCCTCGTCTCATTTCTTTATTTTTCGTCGAACACTGCCGCCCAGGAGCGCGGACTTCAATCCGTCGCGCTGAGGGACTTCCTCGCCTTCTTCCTGCTCGAAGGCGGACTCCTCTGGCTGGCGCTGGCTCCGCTCAAATGGCGCGACCCGCGTTGGATGGTGACGGGTCTGCTGCTGGCGGTCATCCCCTTCGTTCAATTCGGCAGCGGACGCGATTTCGTCATGCGCGCTTCCATCGCCCCGCTTTTCTATCTCATGATCATGACGGGCGAAGCCATTTTTTCAAAAACCACACCCCGCCTTTTACTTCTTACTTTGTACTTATTCCTCGCCCTCGGCTCCCTCACCCCGCTTTATGAAATCAACCGCTCCGTCTATCGCACCTACGAATACTATTCGCTGGAACCAACTCAACGGGCGCAACCAACTTTGGGCGAGGTGACGCACCTTGAACAGCCCGGCGTCCCAGAGTATGAACATCCCAATGCCCTCGTCGCGGATGAAATTCACACCCTGAAATTTATGGAAGATAAACTCTCGAAGAATTTTATTGCCAACGCGCGGCAATCGTTGTATTATCGTTATCTCTCATCTCGTTAACTGGAGCGCGGACTTCAGTCCGCATTTTAATCAATGGCGGACTGAAGTCCGCATTCCAACAAGGAAACCCCACATGACCCAAATTCAATTTCCCCCCAACCCGCAAGCCTTTAATGCCCAAGTCTGGGAAATCCTGCGTAAGATTCCGTTTAGCAGAGTCGCATCGTATGGGCAGATTGCCAAAATGATTCCGCCGCCCGCTGGCGTGGACGCGGAAACCTACCTGGAGCTTGGCGCGCTTTGGGTGAGCGGCGCAGTGGCAAACAGCCCTGACGACCTGCCGTGGCACCGAGTTGTCAACTCGAAGGGCGAGATCAGCGAAAAAAATGGGCTGGAAGCAAAACGGCATCAACTTTTGCTGGAAGAGGAAGGCGTTGTATTCGGCGTCCGCGGGCGCATCGACATGAAGAAATACGGCTGGAGCGGCAAGATCAAAACGGAAGTTTGACCATGCCCGGCTTTTCCTCTCCTCCCAACCCGCAGGCGTTCAACCAGCAAGTCTGGGAAATTGCCCGCTGCATTCCGCGCGGGAAAGTCGCCACTTACGGGCAGATTGCAAAGATGATTCCGCCTCCGTTGGGCGTGGAGCTTGAAGCCTACGCCGCATTCGCCCCGCGTTGGGTGGGCGGCGCAATGGCAGCCTGCCCCGACGATGTCCCCTGGCAGCGGGTGATCAACTCGCAGGGCAAGGTCAGCGAGCGGGCGGGGGCGCAGAAACAGCGTCAACTGCTCGAGGCGGAGGGAATCATCTTCGACGCCAAAGACCGCATCGACTTAAAAAAATACGGCTGGAAGGGGCTTGCCGACGATATCGAGCCCATCCAGCCGTCGCTTTTCTAAACGCTGAAAAAACTAATGTTTCACCGCGCCTTGTGCCAGCGCCATAATTTCGTCTTTTGACTCGTACACCTTAACCAATTTCCCATCTTGCATTTGCAGCACGCGGTCAACGTGCTGGCACATGCGTAAATCATGCGTGACCATGATTCCCGCGCGGTCGTTTTCGTGGATGAGGTGGGCGAAGGTCTCGACGACTTGAAAGGCGCGTTCGGTATCCAGCGAGGCGGTGGGTTCGTCTGCCAGCACCACAGCGGGGTTGTGAATCAGGGCGCGGGCGATGGCGACGCGCTGTTGCTGTCCGCCCGACATTTGGGCGGGCAGGTTGTGCAAACGATCCGAAAGTCCCAAACGGGCAAGCAATTCATCGGAGCGGAGTTTGCCCGCTCGGTTGAGTTTTCCGTTCAAGCGCAGCATGAACTGAACGTTTTCGCTTGCGCTCAGGTAGGGGATGAGGTTGTTCGACTGGAAGGTAAAACCAATCTTCTCGCGGCGCAATTTGACGCGCTGTTTCTCGTTCATCTTTGCCAAATCCTGCCCGTCGATTAACACCTGCCCGCTGGTGGGGGTCAACAGTGCGGCAAGGATGGAAAGCATGGTGGTTTTGCCCGACCCGCTGGGACCGACCAGCGCCACGAACTCGCCAGATTTCACCTGAAACGAAACCCCGTCCACCGCGTTGATGGTCGCCCCATCGAGCGAAAACGATTTGACCAAATCACGAACTTCCAAAGCGACTGTATTCATAACTTTCTTCTCCAAGACCTGACAGGTTTCCAAAACCTGTCAGGTCTCATAACTTTATCCCAACCTCAACGCCTTCAACGGCTCGATACGCACCGCGTAAATGATGGAAACCATGCCGCCCAGCGGACCAATCACCAACAGCAGGATAATCGCCAGCAGAGAGCGCGTCCCGTTGAACTCCAACGGAATGGTGGGCGGAAAGCCAAGCGAGAAGAGATACGTCAAACTACCGCCGATTCCCACGCCGAGGGCAGTGACAAAAATAATTTGAATCACCGCCGCAAGCCCGACCACGCCGTTGGAAGAGCCAATGGCTTTCAGCACGCCAATCTGCGGCACCTTCTGCAAAATTTGAATCTGAAAAAATCCGCCGATGACCAGAATGCCAATCAGCAGGGTGAACACGCCCTGGGTCTGAACCGTCCCCTGCTGGGCGGTGTAGCCGGGGATATTATCGATGGTGGTCGGGATGTCCGCCACTTCGATGTTGGAAACCTGCTCAACCAAACGACGGCTGATTTCTTCGGTTTGGGCGGGGTTCTGCAACTTGACCGCGACCACATTCGGGTAGGGGGTGTCGTCGTTCAAATCTGAGTCAGGCTGCGGGCGCATCAACTCCCAGGTCGCGGCGGGGACAAAGATGGTCGGCTGGAACGAATATGCCTGCTCGTCCACAAGCCCGACAATTTTCAACGTGTAGAACTCGTCCTCGGTCCCCTGCGTCGAACGGATTTCGATTTCGTCGCCAATCTTGAGGTCGGTGCGTTCGACGACGCTCATGTCCATCACCGCCTCGCGCGCCGCGCCGCCACGGAAATAACGTCCCTCCAAAAGCGAGGGCATTCCGGGGCGTTCCGCTTCCGCGCCCAGCATCGAGATTTTGAGCGGTTCGGGCAGCGAGACGATTTCAGTGTTGGAGATGTAAATCGGTCCCGCATCCGCCACCCCCTCCACGCGGCGGATCGCCTTGACCGTGTTGGTTTCGAGTCGGCTGGGGTTAATCAGGTAATCGGACTTCTCCAAAAAGACAATCAACTGCGCGTCGAGGTTCGCCACATATTGACGGTTGGCGTTGGAAAGCCCCTCGCCCAGCGCGGCGATGAACAAGACCAGCATGGTAATCAGCGCGATGACCAGCGCGACGAGAAAGAAGCGTCCCTTGTTGCGGAAGACTTCCTTCACTGCTAAATAAGTGGCTAGAAAAAAACTTCTCATTGTGATTTCCCTTGTTGGCTAGGCGAGCGGCTTGGCGTCGTAGGGCTTATCCCAATTGGCGCCCATGATGCCGTGCAGAATCAAATCCACCGGCGGATGGTCGGCGATGTCTTCGTAGTAATACGGCAGGCGGATTCGCCCATCCGTGCCGATGATGAAGACACCCGACATCTGGTACGCGTCTTGACCGGGGGGCGGCAGTTCGGGCTTGAATCCCTTCGTCTGCGCCAGCCTGCGGTTGGATGCCCAAATACGCGGCGAGAAGAGGGTCTGCCAGAAAGTTCCCTGGTACAACCCGTAGGCGTGATAGGCGGCGCGGTCTGGGTCGGCGAGGCAGGTGATGCCGGGCGCGCGTTGGTCGCAGAATAGCCTGGTCGCCTCCGCCGAAGCGTGGGAGATGATTGCCAGCGACAAGCCCCTTTCGAGCAGGGATTGGTGCGCCTCGACAAGTTGGTCTACCATCTCCTTGCACTGCGGACAGCCGAAGTGGCGCGTAAACGAAAGCGCCAGCGGCTTCTCCTTCCACAGCGAGGAGAGTTGTACAAGTTTGCCCCCTGCGCCGAGCAGTTCCACATCGGGCGCGGGGTCGTTGAATTTGAGTTGGGTTTGCTGTGCCATCGTCATATTCCTTATTTTTACTCTTGACTGTGGGGATTATAACAGGTTGCACAGGTTTTGCACAGGTTTCTTGAAAAGCAATTTCCCCAAAAACAAACAGAGCCACAGAGGGATTTCTTCTCTGTGGCTCTGTGGTGAATTGCAGTTTTCGAATATGTTATGAAATATGCAAATCGGACTTCTCGACCTTGTTGCCGACCTTCATCACCCGCCGCCAGCGGCTGACATCGTTGAGCGAAATCCAGCGGCGTTCTTCGGTGCGATAGAACCAGTCCTTATCCTGCTGATAATAGACCAGCGCCCCCGTCGATTCCCAAATGTTGAGAATCTCGTTGCCGTGCGCGTGGGTGTCGTCGAAGTCGGTGGTGGCGCGTTGCCCCATCTCGCTGTAGAGTTCGTTGAGTTCGAGCAGCAGGGTGTTGATTTCGGGCGTCAGGCGGCTGACCTTCAACCCGATGCGTTTTGCTTCCTCGAACAAAATGGGGTAGCCGTGTGACGGATATTTGGCATTCAGCGCGTTGGCGATTCGATCCGCTTCGACTTCGTCGGTAATGTGATAGGCGAGCAGTTCCTTGCAAAGCATAATCGAAAGCGACTCGGCGCGGTCCACCGCCCCAATCACCAGCGGATGAACATGCTGAAAAAGTTCCTGGTACGGATTTTCCTTCGCGTCGCCGTTCTGCGCCTGCCACAAGCGGACAACGCGGGTCAACTCGTCGAGGCTGACGCTGACACGGTCGTTGTCGCGGTCGAGCGGCGAGAGCGAATGCGTGAGCGAGGTGTCCACCGGGGTAAGGTATGCCATCGGTCCCATTTGGATTTCGTTTGCGCCGAGGGAAATCATGGTGGCGGCGGAAGCGCATTCGAGCGGGATGACGGCGATGATCTCGTTGCAATACTGCCGCAGCAGGTTCACCAGCCGCAGCGAAGCCTGCCCGTTGCCGCCGCTGGATTTGAGGAAGAGGTAGATTTTTTCCTGAAAGCCGAGCTTCTCCAGCACTTCGTACAGGGCGAGTACGTCATCGTGACAGACACTGCCGCGCGGGTTGTTGAAGTAGGTCACCAGTGTGCCGCCCAGCAGTTTGTTCACCTGTTTGATGATGCCCTGTGTTTTATCGAAAAGGATGGGAGGTTGTTTTTCCTTGTTCGCTTTTGCCTGTGTTGCCATGTTTTATGCTCCTTGCCCAAAGTTTGTTGAATGTATGAACCGCGCTATCTCTTTGCCCAGACCCAGCCTGCGGCAAAGCCAAGCAACTCTCCCGCAAAAAGAAAGAGGATCACGCCCGGCAGCCCGTTGACCGTGAGCCAGTCTAAAATGCCGAATAGACCGAAGGAGAGATAGTTATACGCGCCCAGCCCGCCGATGGCAATACCCAGCGCCCAGCGAAACGCAGGACGGGACCCGGAAACACGAGTTCCCACACCGTAGCCGACGATCATGCTGAAAGCAATGAAAAGCATTGCCAGTATCCATGCCGAAAAACGCGGGTAGCCTTCGAGTGAAATGTATTCGTCCTCTTCGATCACAACGGGGGCTTCGGGAGTCGGTTCGATGGATTGGGTCAGGTCGGGGACGACGACGGTGACGGCTACGGCTCCCGACTGCGAAACATCCAACTGCAAAACTTCCGAAATGACCGCAGGTTCGCTAGTCACTTTAATTTCCAGCAGACCGGGCTTATCCAAGCCGAAGGCGGCGCGCGCCACCCCCTGCGTGGTGACCGCTTCGACTTGCTTGAGAATGCCGCCGCCTTCCCCGGTCAACATCATCGAAAACTGCACCACCGTCCCATCGGGAACAGAATGTCCGTTGTTATCGAGGATGATTCCCGTGCGGACGGCGATGGTATCTCCAATCCGAAAGAGTGGGATGGGGGTCGGTTCGGGAGTGGTTGATTGGTCGGTCGAAACAGAAACAGGCTCGAGGTCGAGAAAGATCGGGATGACCTGGCTGGGGTTGGGCGACATGACCGAGATCAGGTCATATCCGACCGCAGATATCGAGACGGGCGAAGCCCCGGCAGGCGTCAATTCCTGAAAGAGCAGGCGGGCGGCAACATCCACGAACTGCGGTTGTTTGCTGTACAAAGCGTAATAGGCGGTGATCTTCGAAATGGTGGTGGTGTCGAAATAATAAGGCGCGCCGAATGAAAACAGGATGACATGCGTGTTTCGCAAAAGGTCGGGACGCTCGCGCAGGAAGCGGCTGATGAGGGCGGGCTGTCCCTGGGCGGTGTCGGTGAATGAAATAATGAGCCAGTTTGCGATTTTGATGTCCTCTTCGATAAAGGGGACGTCCTCTTCGTTGAGGAGGGCTTGAAGGTTTTGCAATGAAAAGGATGAGAGGCGGAAGTTCGCCGTCAGGTTTCCGCTTTGGGGTCCGTAAAGTTGCAGGATGGTTTGCTGCAAGGCGTCCACTGCCGGGGCGGATTGTTCGACGCAGGTGGAACATTGCTTTACGTTGGCGGTGTCGGTGATAAAGACCATGCTTTCGTTCACTTGCGGGGGCAGGGAGAGAACCGTGGCAAGGTCCTGTTTGTCGGGGCTGATGAGGGTTGCCGAGTTTCGCGCCACGTCGAAGGTAACTTCGGTTGCGGAGCCGAGCTCTCCCAGTCTGCGGGTGGGGACGATCACATTTGAAAGCGTCAGGGTTTCGTATAGCCCTAGTTTGACGGCGAGGATGCGCGCCACAGAATAATCCACCCGCTGGGCGAAGGCGGGGTCTTCTTGATATTTCTGCGCGAAGAACTCGATGACGCGGGCTGTGGTGGTATAGGTGTCGGGGAAATCGGTAGAGACGACATTGCCGAGGTAGAGCATGTCATTGCCTGCCAGGAAGGCGTCGCGGGCGGCGGTGCGCGCCGAGAATTGTCCCCCGCCCGTGGCGTAAAAATCGCGGACGGCTGGCGTGCCGAGGTCGTCGCTGATGACTAATCCGCCGTGGGTCTGCCAGGCAGAAAATTGCGGCAAAGCCAAAATCTGGCTCAAAGCCTGCGGGTCGAAACTGATGGGGCGGGTGGTGGCGCGGATGTTTCCCTGAAATCCCTGATAGCGGATGTGTGAAACCAGCAAGCCGTCCACAGTTGATTCGGGGGAGGGCGCGTTGCCGGTGACGGAGAAAAAGGGCGCCAGTTCGATCTGTTTGAGTTGTTCGAGCGATTTGCGAACGGTGGAAACTTCCTCTTCGGGCAGGCGGTCCGACCCGCCCACGCCGGGGAAGTGTTTGGCGATCACGCGCAGTTGATGGTTGCTGCCTTCGTGTAAACCGGTGATGTAGGCGCGTCCCATTTCTCCCACCCAGAACGGGTCGCCGCCAAAGACGCGGGTGCCAAGGTCTCCGCCCGAAGCGGCAGGGACTTCCAGCACATCGAGGGAGGGACCGAAATACAGGTTGAAGCCGAGCGCGGCAAGTTCGCGCCCGCGCACTTCACCCACTCGGCGGGCGAGTTCGGGATTCCAGGTCGCGCCGATTGCCATTTCACTTGGCAGGGGGGTGAGTCCGCTCAGAATCTGGTCGGTGGGATAGCCGTCCCCTTCCTGGGTGATACCGACGAAGAGCGGAACATAAGCGGAGTTTACCCCCGCTTCCTCCGCTTCTCCTGTAATCGAGTTCTTGGAAACATCCCACTCCAATTGTTGGATGTTGTTGATAAGCTGCTGTGCCTGCGCGGTGGTATCGGGCGCAGGCACAAAGTTGTCGTTGCCTGAAAGCAACACCACACCGCCGACGTGATATTGGGTGATGAGTTTATAAATCTGTGAAGATTCGCCGCTGTCTGTGCCGTTGAAGGCAACGAGAAACAACTGCCCTACCCGTTCTTCGGGCGTCATGGAATTCAGGATCATCGAAACGGCAGGCGAAGGCGTGGGAGTTTGTGCCTGTACAGCGGCGGGTGTGGCGGCAAAGGTCGAGAGAAAAATCAGCAGGAATAATATTCGTCGCAGTTTCATTTAACCCCGTTGTCCCCCCTCCCAAGCGCATGAACTGCCATCAGAGGATCATCGGTCATGATGCCGTCCAGTCCCCAGTCGCGCAAGCGGATGACTTCTTCGGGAGTGTTTGCCGTCCAGACGTGAACGCGGCGATTGAGGCGGTGGGCGCGCTGAACCTGTTCCCTGCTGGTGTTGGATGTGTGCGGGTGCAGCGCCTGGTAATCGCCGAACATGAATCCGAAGGAACGCGCCCACAACCCGGCGGGACCGGGCACGGCAAGCAGGGCGCGGAAAACTCCCGGCAGGATCTGCGCGGCGACCTTGAGGTTCGAGGAGTAAAAGGAGGAGAGAATAATCTGTTCCTGGTTGTTGTGACGCTTGATCGACTCGCAGACTTTCATGACCAGGTCGTTGTATGGGTTGGAGTAATTTTTCAACTCTACGTTGATGATTTTATGCCTGCCGACGGTTTCGAAGACCTCTTCGATCAGGGGAATTTTGGCGCCGCTGAATTTTTTGTCGAACCATCTGCCTGCGTCCAGTTGCCTGAGGGCTTCGAGCGTCATGGATGCGGCGCGTCCCTTGCCGTCGGTGGTGCGGTCCACTGTCGAGTCGTGAAGAACAATCACATGACGGTCGGCGGTGAGTTTTACATCCAGTTCGACGCCGTCGGCGCCTTTTTCGATTGCCTGTTTAAAGGCAGGCAGCGTATTTTCGGGCGCATGAAGTTTATCGCCGCGATGCGCCAAAAGAATGGGAAGGGGAAACTGTTCGATCATCGATGTCGGTTTGAAGGGTTATAAATCCACAAAATAGGCTTTGCCGGCGTTGTCGATCATCTCGCGCGACATGGTCGGCGGGACAGAAAGATAGGAGGCAATGTCGATAATTTGATCGCAGAGGTCGCGGGGATGCGAGGCGCGCAATTTGCGGTTGCGTTTGATATACCATTCCTGCAAAAGATAGGCAAGTCCCTGGTCGTTGTATTCGATCTTTTTGGCTTGCGCAACCCGCTTGAAGATTTCGCGGTATTCCTCGAAACTGGGATCGCCGATTTCGATCTTGTGACGCAGGCGGCGCAGAAAGGCTTCATCCACCAGGTCCTTGGGCGGAAGGTTGGTCGAGAAGACGATCAACACGTCGAAGGGAACCTCGACCTTGCGTCCCGTGTGCAGGCGCAGGTAATCGAGGCGGTTTTCGAGCGGCACAATCCAGCGGTTGAGCAGGTCGCGCGGGCGGACCTGCTGGCGTCCAAAGTCGTCGATCAACAGAATGCCGCCGTTGGCTTTGACCTGGAAGGGCGCTTCGTAGAACTTGGTGGTGTCGTCGAAAACCAGGTCAAGCCCTTCGAGGGTGAGTTCGCCGCCGACCACAATGAAGGGTCTGCGAATCTTCACCCAGCGCATATCGCGGCGGACGTTGGGGCGCAGTCCGCTGGTGTTGGATTCTGTGTCTGGCGCAAGCGTGTGGCTCACCGCGTCGTACACTTTGATGACCTGTCCGTCCAGGTAGAGCGCGTAGGGAATGTACATGCTCTGGCTTAGGACCAGGTTGCCAAAGGCGCGGGCAATGCTGGTCTTTCCGTTTCCGGGAGGTCCGTACATAAAAATGGATGAGCCGGAATTGAGCGCGGGTCCGAGCCTTTGGAAGATGGCTTCGGAAATAATCAGTTGCGAAAGAATCTGGCGCATGGTGCGGCTGGTTACGGTCATACGTCCGCTCTTCTGGCGGCGGATGGCTTCGTTGTACACGTCGAATGGTACGGGCGCGGGACCAGCGTACTGGCTGCGTTCCATGGCTTCGCGCGCGCGCATGATGCCCGCGCTGGTGATGCCATAAATGTATGCGCCGTCTCCACCCAGCCCGCCTTGCGATGATTTGACCTCGATCAATTTTTCCTGTTTTAGCCCAATCATCAACTGGTCGGTGACGCCGGAGAAGGGCAGGGCAATTTCTTCTGCCATTTTGAAGCCGGTCATGTAACCGCGAAAGTACAGCACTTTCAGAATCAAATCCTGAAGCCAGAGCGGGGAAAGTCCCGTATCTTCGAGACTGTTGACCTGCGACGGGGAAAAACTGCCGACGGGCGCGGGGGATTGTGCAGATTGTCTTGTCATAGAATTTCCATCCGATTTTTGTGGGAAGACATCGAGAGTGGTTTCGATGCCTGAAATGGTTTTAATTTTCGTGTCGATTATACTTCTTTTCGCTTCTGCTCCATTGTTATGCGCCGTTAAGACGGCAGGAATAACGCCCGCAGTAAACACTGCGGGCGTTGCCGATTCCAAATTTATGAAACTGGGAAGCTATCCGCCGATGGTTGCCTTGATGATGAGCGTATACCCAGCCTTTTCGAAAGCCGCTGCAACCTTGTCCTGAAGTTCCTTGCCCGGGGTCAGGGCGATCATGTAACCTCCCCTGCCGCCGCCTGTGACTTTTGCGCCCAATGCCCCATTTTCGAGCGCAATCTTGCACAGGGAATTTAGAATTTCGTGGGACATGTCCATATCGACCAGCAGTTGGTGGTTCTCGGTCATGATTCTGCCAACTTTTGCAAAATCTCCCGCTTCGAGCGCCTGCTTCATTTCAGTCCCCTGGGATACGATGGTGTTCAAACGTGATTTGAAGAGTTCGGCATTTTCTTTCTTTTGCACTTCGATAAATTCATCAAGGGCGGCAGTGTTGGCGGTGATGCCGCTGTTGCACAACACAATTTCAAAGGGTTTCGGCGTTTTGATTCTTTCGAAGTTTTGCTTTCCATCTTTCAGCCAGAAGCGGAGAAGCCCGCCATAGGTCGAGGCGGTGTTATCCACGCCGCTTGCCACCCCATGATAGGGGAATTCACCCTGCCAGGCGACGTGATTGATCTGTTCGATGGAATAACCCATCTTGAATTCCTCATTCAATGCGCGGGCGAGCGAGACACAACTGGCGGCGCTGGCGCCCACCCCGCTCCCAGCCAGGAGGTCGCCGCCGACGGTGATCTTGATCGGGTTCTTTTGCGTGTCGAAGTTCATCACTTCGAGCACCCTGTTGATCGAGCCGACCTGCTGTTCCTTTTTCTTTTCCTTGTACCCCGGTACCTCGATGCGGTTGTCTTCCAACTCCCAGCCCTCGCCGTCGATTCTTTCCACGGTAGTCACTGTTTCGTAGGAAATTGCAGAGACAATTGCCGGAACTTCATCCAAAACGAATTGATCCCCAATCAAGATTGTCTTTCCAAAACCCGTTCCTTGAGCCATTATGATTCTCCTTTTAGAATTTTTTCCATTTCTTCAATTAACTGTTTCTCCCTGCCGATTGCCACCGTGGTGGCGGCGGTCAGGGTATGGCAGGCGTCGGAAAACCCGCCAAGTCTTCCCGTCGCTTCAGGGAGAAACGTATTTAATCCCATTGCCCTGCCTGCCCTGATTTCCCCTTCCATGTAAGGAGAAACCCGCATCGAAATTTTTACTTCATCGAATTTGATGACGCCGAAGCCGGGGATTTCATCGGGAATGACCTGGAAGCCGGCAAGGTATTTGTCGGGATCGATCAGGTCTGTATCTTTGATTGCGTCGCAGAATGCCCCGATCATTTTTACGCCCATTGGGAAGAGCCGTTTTTCGACGTGGAACCATTGGATGCGCTGTTCTTGTTTCAGGTCGCCGTTGCGGAGTCTGGCGATTTCCGCGTCGAATATCCTTGTTCGAATCGCTTTTAATTCCTCTGCCATGCGGTCTGATTCTGTCGAAACCCCTTCGAGGCAGACGTTAACTCCCATATCGGGTCCCCCTTGATAATAGCCCACGCCCCCCAGCAGGTCGAGATAGTCGCTGAGTTCAAGAACGGGAACCAGTCCCCTTGGGTTGGTCAAAAAGTAGCGTTCTCCGCTTGCATGTTTTTCAATCTCCATCCGCCCCTGTTGGACGGCTTCGAGGGCAACTTCGCGGTTCTGGCTGACCAGTTCGCCATCCACAAAGAAGCCATCTCCCACGGCTCCCACGGCTGCAATGTGAGCCAGGTCGCGGTTGGCTGGGTTCATGGTTACAGCGAAAAGGTAGCAGGTGGTCGAGGCGGAAATGTCGCGATCTCCTTTTAGTCCGAACAGGTCAGGGTCGAGGTTGTGAACCATTGGTTCGGTGGAAGGTTCGGCTACGTGGTGATCCAGAATCAGGGTCAGGTTTCTGCCTCTGTTCAAATCGGAAATCATCGGCGCGATCCTGCCTGCAAAATCGGCAAAGACGAGAAGCCTGCCGTCCTGTTCGAAGACTTTTTTCAACACGGTGGGATAGGGTTTTTCCAGGCAGAAGCGGCGGACTTCGAACCCTTCCCTTTCAAAGGCGCGGGTGAGAATGGCTCCCGATGTAAGTCCATCGGCGTCGTTATGGTGGAATATTTGAACGGTTTTTTCGGACCGTTGCCGAACTTCGCGAATGGCGCGTTCCATTGCACTAATTAGATCGTTCAGCATGATTCTCCTGAAAATGAAAATGGGGTGGCTTGCTGGGTGTTGGAAAAAATTATAATCCAAACAGTTTGGTTTTGGAATTTTTTGAAATCGGCGCGGCGGGCATAACTTCCCGGCTGGTGTTTGATTTCCCCACAGAAGACTCTTTTCAAATTTCTGCGCGTATCCTGAATTTTCATTCGGCGGTGTGCAAAATAAGCGTGTTGTTTTCTCTAACCTCGACGCGCAGGGTGGGCAGTGATTTTGCGGCGGGTCCATGCGTGACTCTGCCTTCGGCGTCGAAGCGCGAGTTATGACAGGGACAGATGAAGCCATCCGCGCTGCTTTCGAGGGTGCAGCCCAAATGGGTGCAGACCAGGCTGAGGGCGGTGAATCCGCTTTCGGCGTGGATCAGGATGGCGGGGATTTCAGTCAGGATAGTGCGTGAGCCGAGCGGATATTTTTCGACAGATCCAAGATCAAATTCAGTTTGGACGGCAGGTTTGGGGTCGTAATCCAAAAAGCGGAGGAAACCCACAAAGGCAAGCGCTCCGCTGAGATAGAGAAATCCATCGCGGGCAAGTTTGAGAAAATCACGGCGGGAAATTTCGGTCATTTTATTTTTCCACTGCATGGCATTCGTGGCAGTAATGTGACTCCTGCTCTTCGGGGTTTTGCTGGCAGTCAGTTCCCATCACGGGGCGGAAGGTGAAATATTGGCGGGTGGCTTTGCCAATCATTTCAAACGTGCCGTCTGGCAGTTGGCGGGCGTTCCAGATCGGTTCGCCCGTTTCGGTGACGATGATGGTGTCACCCAATTTCAAATCCATGATGGGGTTGAGGAATGCCATGCGGAAGGCAATGTCATCAGGGTCGGTGAGGGTTTTGGTCAGCGGAAGTTCATCCAACGTGCCGTGACAGGTTTTGCATTGCACATATTGAATGGATGCTTGATCCTGGTGGATGTCGCTGTCGCCCATGGCTTCATCGCGTGTATGACAGTCCACGCAGTCGAGGGTGTATTCACATTGGGTAAATTGGGAAATTGGTTGGTAATAGTCGGCTAGTCTGCTGGTTGGCTGGTCGGAGCGCTCAACGAAGGTCATCGTCCGCAAGTCGTAGTTGCCGCGATTATGACACGTATTACATTGCGTATAGGGAATTGCTGTCGAAAAGGTGTGTTCGCCCGTTGAATGACACGCGGCGCAGCCTGTCTCGCGGTCAAAGGCTTCGCCCTCTGGCGGCTGGGAATGCAGGTGACAAGTGAGACAGTTTTCGGCGAATTTCCCACTCATCGGGTTGGAATCCGCTGCGGGGTCAAAAAGATTGAGCGCGATGATTCCAGTTTTTGTCTGGTCGTCGCTGACGGCGGTGATTCCGAAGTGAGCCTGCAAATCGGTCTGCGCCCCAAACGTGTAGCGGATGCTGGCTATCGCTCCCGCATAGGTCGCTTGCACGCTGGTCGTCACGCGCTGGATGTGATTCCGTTCATCGGCTTCGCTTCCGCTGTGGCAGTCGCTCCCGCCGCAGGATTCTTCGACCACTGAAAGATCGGAGGGGTTTGTTCCGCCGCGCATGGTGTTGTGTGCCAAATCAGCGTCAAGCGCGAGCCGCTCCCCGCCGTGACAGCGGACACAGCCAAACGTCTCAACGGGATGCGAGGCGCTGATTGCGGGCAAGTCGGCATGGCAGGTGAGGCAGTATTCGGGTTCGCCTGTCAGCGAGGGAATCAACTCCAATGGCTTGGGCTGGCGCGAGTCCAACCACCAGACGAGGAGAAGGGTGAGAAGAAAGAGGAAGGAGAAGAGCGGGAGAAGGCGGCGCATGTGGGAAAACGTTAAACGTTTAACGTTCAACGTTGCAAAGTAAGAATGATGATAAAGACGACAATGAACCCAACAATCACTTGCACAACGCGGTTGGACTTTGGAAACCATTGTCCGATGTCGGCTTCGTTGGGTTTGGGGAAGATGTATGGGATGAGAGCAAGAAAGGTGAGAATGCTTGTTGGAATGAGAACGCCGAAAATAAACGGGTCGCCCCATTTGAGCATTTGCTGAACCCAAAGAAAGAACCACGGTGCGCGGGCTTCGGCGGTGAGACTGGGTTTGCCAGTCATGGCGGCGGCGATGGGTGCGGGGACAAAACTGGATAAAAGAATAAGTGCGATACTAACGATGAAGATTGCAAGTAATTCGCGGCGGACAAGTTCATCGCGCGGAATGCGGGTCACATCGCTACGGAGCGCAGGCGGCGGGACAGCAATTCCCCCGTCGCGGCGGACGCGGAAGGCGTGCCAAAAGCCGAGGATGACGACGAGAATCGTCAAGCCGAAGATGTGCCAGGTGTAAAAGCGGAGCAGCGCCATCTCGCAGGCTTCCCCTCCGCCGACGGCAATGCGGAAAAGAAAGTCACCGATGACGGGAATCGTTTTTATCAGGTTTGTGCCTGTTAGCAGCGGATAGCAGATGTCCACATCCCAGCGCAGGATGTAGCCTGTGAAGTCGAGCATGAGCGAGAGGACGAACAACGCCAAGCCGAGCAAATAATTGAATCGGCGCGGACTTCCATACACGGCGGTGAAAATCACACGCAGAAAATGAATCGCCGAAACCACAATCAGCGCCTGCGCCGCCCAATAATGCAGGTTGCGGATGAATCCGCCAAACGGCACATGGTAGGTAATCGTCTGCACCGAGAGCGCGGCTTCGGCTGGATTGGGGGCGTAGTAAAACATCTCCAGAATCCCCGTCACACCGAGAATCAGCATGAGGAAGATTGCCGTCCCGCCCGCGCCCAACGTGTGACGCCAACGCGCTTGTGCGGTTGGAATGGTCGGTGGGTGCAGGTGGTGGAAAAAGGAGGGAGGCATGGGGGGGAAGAAAGGATGAACGCTTTGCGTGAAGGCGAAAGGATGAAATTTACGAAACACGGAACACGCATTCCCTATGCCATGTTCCGTGTTTACCTGTGTACTTGTTTACCTGCTTCCCTTACCTAATCATCACCAGGGACTGGCACGGCTTGAAGTCCGTGTGCGTGTTCCTCTTCGGTTTCATGCTCCGCCTCAAAGACGGGGAAGTATTTGGCAATCAGCCCGAACGCCATGATGCCCGCGGAAAAGATGCCGATGGAGACGGCGACTTCGGGGAAGGTGGGGAAGTAGTCCACGTTGCCCATGAAGGTCGGCAGGTAGTAGAGCGGGTCGGGATGTTTGACGCCGAACCAACTGACGTTGAAGCGGTTGAGAATCAGACCGAGCAGAGTGATGACTGCGCCTGTCAGCAAGCCGCTGGGGGTGGTGCGATTCTTTTTGATGGAGAACCAAACCATCGGGAAGAGGACGCCGATGAAAATCTCAGCCCAGAACAAAACACTCATGACGCCGCTGGTGAAGAGGTAGCCGAGGTCGCCCGAAACGGCGAGTTCGCCGAACTTGAGGAGGAGGTACACGCCTAACGTAATTGGCAGCGCCTTTGCCAGTTTTGCCAGCAAGTGAGTCTCAAGTCCGCGTTGGAAGTAGCGGGAACTGAGCGAGGACTCCAAAATAATCATGGACAAGCCCACCGAGATGGCGGAGGTGAAGAACATGACGGGCAGGATGGGAGTCCACCACAACGGGTGAAGTTTTTGCGGTTGGATGAGCAACAGGGAGCCGAGCGACGACTGGTGCAGGGTCGAAAGCACCACGCCCAAAATCACAAACGGCATGATGAACTTGTGAATCAGATGCGCGATTTTGTGCAATTTGGGGAAACTCTCCAAAACAACAGGCGCAAACTCGATTGCCAGCACGGTCAGGTAGGTCATGACGCAGATGCCGATTTCGAGCAGGACGCTGGTGTGATTCCAGTGAATCATCATGTACCAGATTCTCAGCGGTTGACCGAGGTCAACCAGCAGGGCGACGGCGACCATGATGTAGCCGAGGAAGGCGGTCAGCACCGAGGGGCGCAGGAGCGGTTCAAACTCTTTGATGCGCAGGATGTAGACCGTGCCAGCCATGAGAAATCCGCCGCTGGAGATGACCACGCCCGTGAACAGGTCGAAGGAAATCCAGAAGCCCCAGGGGTAGGAATAACTCAGGTCGCTGATGTCGCCGATGCCAAAGGCGTAGCGCCAGATTGCCACTACGAAGGCAATGCCCATGAGTGCAATCAGCACGAGGGGCAGGGTTCCGATGCGGAGAAATTTCGGAAGGGTGATGTTCAGTTTCATTTGGATTCCTCCGCTTTCTTTTCGGCGGCGTTTCCATTCTTTTTCTTATCGTAAGCAGCTACACCGACAGTCACAGCCGTCAGAACCGCGCCCCAACTCAGGGCGAAGGGGATGGTCATTTCCATCACGGTTTCGCTGACTTCGTTGATGGGTTCTTCGGGCAGTTCGGGCAATCCCAAATCCTTGAACGGGACATGCGAGAGAATCAGGTAGGATGTGCCGCCGTTTTCGTGTTCGCCGTAGACGTGATTGATGTAGCGGTCAGGGTGCGCGGCGATGCGTTCATGCGCCCGTTTGATGAGTTCATCGCGTTCGCCGTATTCGAGCGCGTCGGTCGGGCAGGTTTCGACGCAGGCAGGTTCCTGTCCGTTGTAGATGCGCTGCGGGCAGAAGGTGCATTTATCGATGAACGCGCCTTCCACAAGTCCCTTGTCGTAGTCGAAGTGCGGCACGCCGAAAGGACAGGCGTTCATGCAGTAGCGGCAGCCGATGCACAGGTCGGGGTTGTAGGTGACGGGACCATCTTCCGCTTTTGTGTACGCGCCGACGGGGCAAGCTGACATGCAATCGGGGTGCTCGCAATGCATACAGTGATAGACCATCGTGCCGCGTTGGAGGTCGGGATATTTGCCCGTGACGCCCAAGCCAGCCACCCAAATGCGGGTCTTGTCCATTTCGATATTGTTTTCCACACTGCAAGCCACCATGCAGGCGCGGCAGTCGATACAGCGCGTGGCGTCGAACAGATAGGCGTGATGTTTGATTTCAGTCATGATTCACCTCTAAGCCTTTTTCACCGTGACGAAGGTCTGGCTCAACGCCTGCCCGCCGCTGATGGGGTCGGTGTAGGTGACATGGCAAACCGAGTCGTTTGCGCCGACGCCGAAGGCGGTTTTCAAACCCTTCGAGAGATGACCATAGCCAGGGGTCATGTACACGCAATCGGGGCGGATGGCTTCGGTGGCGAGCAGTCGGGTGTGGAGTTGTCCCACCTCGCTGGTTACTTCCACCCAGTCGCCATCTTCCAATCCTTTTTCGGCGGCGGTTGTGGCGTTCATCCACAGGCGCGGTTCTTCCGAATATTTATGAAGCAGTTGATTGTTCTGCGTGCCGAATTGGGTCGAGGTCGCAATCTTGCCTGTCAGCAAATAAAACTGACCTTCGGCGGGTTGCGGCGGTTCCTCCCAGGTGGGGACACCAGGGAAGCCGACGGCGGAAAGCGTGTTGGAGAAGAGTTCGATTTTTCCGCTGGGAGTTGTCCAACTGAAATCGCCGCCTTCGCCTGATTCGTGGAGTTCGGCATAGCCTTTGGCTTTGACCTCTTCCAAGTCCGCGCCGAGCGGCTTCAACTGCTGGCGCAGATAATCTTCCTCATCTTCGTATTGGAAGAAATCGCCCAAGCCGAGTTTGGTACCCAATTGCTTGTAAATCCACAGCGCGGATTTGGCTTCGCCCTGCGGCTCGATGACGGGCTGGCGGATGAAGACTTTGTTGCCGACGGGCAGGAGCGGGTCGTAGCGTTCAAGATACGAGGCTTCGGGCAGGATGACATCCGAGAACCAGGCGGTGTCGTTCATGACGATGTCCACCGTGACGATGAAATCCAGTTTGCCGAAGGCTTCGAGAGTCTTGCCGCGGTCGGGAATCGACATGATGGGATTCTGGCGGGAGATGAACCAGCCCCGCGCCTGATATGGGTCGCCGCTGACGATGTTGTCGCGCAGTTCCTGGAACACGCCAATCTTGAACGGCACCACGGGATATTTCCACGGCACGCCGTCGAGACGCAACGCCGAAACACGCGGATAGGCGGGTTGGGGCGGGACGCCGAGCGCGCCACTTTCCTCTCCAGCCGAGGCGACCATCACCTTGCCCCAGTTGCCGAGCAGGGCGTTCATAATCGAAATGGCGCGTTGGGTGTGGAATGAGTTGATAAAGTTGGAAGTTCGCCAGCCATTGTGAACCAAAACGTTCGGGGCGGCTGCGGCAAGTTCGTGCGCGATGCGGGTGATGGTTTCGGCGGGGATTCCCGTCAGCGGGGCAGCCCATTCGGGGGTATAACGGGCGACTTCCTTTTTGAGTTC
>Ga0172367_10001406_pt1 | contig 35056 bp, 64 predicted proteins | sample Lak10m_FD_114542 | JGI IMG/M metagenome (GOLD analysis project Ga0172367, IMG submission 114542) | Freshwater microbial communities from Kabuno Bay, South-Kivu, Congo - kab_022012_10m | ecosystem: Environmental > Aquatic > Freshwater > Lake | place: Democratic Republic of the Congo: South-Kivu... | reverse complement strand
TGGACTAAAGAAGATTTTCCCCAAGTATTTTCCAGGTAATTTAGCTGAATCATTTGCTAGAAATCCAGAGAAAATTGCTGCTAAGGTTTATGGTGGGAGAATGGGAAATGGAGACGAAGCTTCAAAAGAGGGTTGGAAATTCAGAGGTAGGGGATATATTCAACTAACAGGTAAAGACAATTATACTGCTTTTGGAAAAGCAATAAATGAGGACATCACCTCAAATCCTGATTTAGTATCAACAAAATATCCTTTATTGTCGGCAGCATGGTTTTTTAGTAAGAACTGTTTGAAAAAATGCACGGATGATTCAAACGCAGCAGTTACTTCTGTGACTAAATGTGTAAATGGCGGCACAATAGGTTTGGCGGAACGTTTGAAAGAATTCAAAATTTTCTACAAATTACTATCTTAAAGACCAATATAAAAACGTATTCTTGTATATTTATTATTATGAATTATAACAAGATATACGATGATTTAATGAAAGATAGATTGGATAAAAAATCAGAACGTTTGAAACAAAAACGAGCCGGTTTTTATTTCGAAGGTCATCACATAATCCCGAAAAGTAAAGGCGGTGGTGGTAACAGTAGTAGACCAAAAAATAATAAGAATATAGTTTTACTAACGGCAAAGGAACATTTTTTAGCTCACTGGCTACTTTGGAGAATTTATAGAGATAGGTCATCCTCTTTAGCGTTTCATAAAATGATGTCCAATAATAAAAATCAAAATAGAATTTTTTCCTCAAGAGGATATGAGGAAGCTAGATTATCTTTTTCAGAAACAAATAAAGGAAATCAGTATGGTAAAGGAACAAAGAGAATAATTTCTGAAGAACAAAAAAAGAGACAATCTGAGATTATGAAGGGAAGATACTCTGGAGAAAACAATCCATTTTACGGTAAAAAACATAACAATAAAACAAAAGAAAAATTGAAGATGAGCCGCGTAGGAATTACAAAAGATAAAATATGGACATATAAAGGAAAAAAAGTTATTCTCAAAGACGGTAAAATTATTGCAATTTTTGACACGTCTATAGAAGTTTCTGACTTTATAGGATGCTCTCATAGTAATGTAAGACATGTTTTAGGGGGGAAACAAAAAACCGCAAAAGGGTTTGAAATAAAATACTTTAACTCTTTGAAATAACCTTTGTGGTTATATCAAAAATTGATATATTTTTGGTTTTTACTATATTTATAATCGACATCACCGCAAGGTGTTCTCATATATCCTTTCCAAAAGACCCGCAAATTTATTTTGTGGGTCTTATTTTTTTTAATATCTTTGTAAAGTGGATAAAAATCAATTATATTCTGAAATCGAAAAATTAATCATAAGATGGTCCAATGATGGCACCCTGACCGCAGGAACATTAGCGAGGGAAATTATAGATTTACTTCAGAAAAATAATTCTCAGGTTTATGATTCAGATTTCATGTATAAATGGATTACCAAACACAGTGGGAGAGAAATAAATTAAAATTATAAAACATGGAAAAAAGAAGCACACATTGGGCTGATGTTTTGAGTTGGTTACAAGTTGTAACCGACTCGTGTAAAACTCGTGAACAGGCCGAAACTTGCGAAAGACTTATCCGTAACTTTCACCGTATGTATGAAAAAAAATTGGGTCTCACGGAGGTTTTTGACTTGACAAGAGATATGGAACATAAGTTGTGGGAAATTGGTGATTGGACACTTAAGGAAAAATTGAAATTAAAATGATAAATTGGTTTGTAACACATAATCGGTTTATAATAACGAAAAACAGTATTCATGTCTTGCCTGAATTATGTTTTTGGTATGATAAAAACTATTTTTTGGAAACTGGTGTTGGTTCACCCGCATTTGGGTTTCGAATTGGTTGGATAAAATGGAGATGGTTTTTTGGATTACAAAAAAGTTACTAAAATGTTCAAGATATTTTGTTTTTTTTCTCTTCACAATTGGATTATGAAAAAGGAAAAACACCTTTGTGAAAACCATCCTAATAACAGAAAAGAAATTAGGGTTATTGTAAGAGAGTGTAAATGGTGTGGACATAGAGAACATCATAGCTTACCTAGAGTCGATAGAAAATTCACATCTTGGCGTTCTTTTGATGATATTGGTATTAGTGATTGTGTTGATATAAAAAGACTTTAATATGAAAATTACTTTCGCAGATAGTTTTTGGAAATCGGTTGAAACCATGCGTCGTCATGAGACTTGGTGGTATAAAACTTATGAATTATTCCGTTATAAGATTCCTTCTTTTTTCAGAAATCTTTGGTATTTCCGTAAAGAACTTTGGGAGTTCCGTGGATGGGATTATGGTTTCAATCTTAGATTGCTATCCCGTTCTTTACAAAAAACCGCATTTGTTATGGAGCACCACGGTAATGAAGTAGAAATCTCTCGAATGAAGAAAGTAAATAAAATAAAACGTTCAATTGAAATATTGAATTCATTCACTAAGAGTGCTTACATCGAAAAAGCAGAGAAAGAACTTGGTGGATTAAAAAACTTAGATGGTTGGAAAATGGACCGTGAAGATACCCAAGAAGAAAGAGACCACAATGGAGCCGTTTTTGAGCTCGCAAAAAAAATCGAGGAAAGTGATTGGAACGAACTTTGGGACATTTTAAGAGGTCAAAACCATCAAGAGTATCTTGACCTTATGAATAATTTATCTGACGAAGAAAAGGAGAAGAGAGACGTTTGGAACGAATGGCATGATGGGTCAGGTATGAGAGGTTGGTGGGATTAAAAAAAAATATAAAATATGATTGCTTTTTGGTTTTTTTTGTTCATTTTTGTTGCGTTGATTGCTTGGGCTTGGGTCTCAGGAATTGACGAAATGAAAGAAAAACACCCCAACTACAAAGGGGAGGATTTTTTGAATTGGGACAAAATGAAGAAATATGAAAATGACCTTTATAAGTGACACTCACGGTAAACATAATCATCTAACTTCTAAGGCATATAATAACATCTTGGGAAGTGGTGATTGTTTAATCCATGCGGGTGATTGTACTAACGTCGGTAAGAGTGGTGAAATCAAAGATTTCCTTGATTGGTTTTCTAATACTGAATACACTCACAAAATCTTCATTGCAGGTAATCACGATTTTGGTTTCGAAATAGTTCACGACATTGCTCCCGAATATAAAGAAAAAGGGGTTCATTATCTTTTTGATAGTGAAGTGGTGATTGATGGTGTCAAATTTTATGGTAGCCCTTGGCAACCTGAATTCTATGATTGGGCTTTCAATCTTCCAAGAGGTGAAAAACTTGCAGAGAAATGGAAAATGATACCTGGTGATACAGATATATTAATCACTCATGGACCTGCCTATCAAATGCTTGATTGGGTTCCCAGTAATGTACACGTAGGGTGTCAAGATTTATTTAACAGAGTTATGGAAGTGAAACCAAAAATTCATGTTTGTGGTCATATTCATTGCGCTTACGGTCAAAAATATTTTAATGATGTTGAATTTTTGAACGCGTCTGTTTTGAATGAAAGATACCAATATGAAAATAAACCCATATCTTTGATTTTTGACGTTATCAATAAACAAATAGTAGAATACCTATGAAAAAACAAGAAGTCATTCAGGTCCTGAAATCTTTAGACCAAGATTCTTCAGTGAAAGTAACAATTGATTTGTATAGAAAATCATTACTAGAAATTTGTTATCACACAGGTTCTAAGTTTGATAAGAAATTTACTTGTGACACAGAAACAACATGGAGAAGTGCGAGTTTGGTTTGTGAACAATTTAATATCAAAGAACTCATAGAACTTTTGGAATCGAAAGAATTGAAGGATATGGAAGAGCTTGATTTCCCTGATTTGAGTCTTGAAACCTCTACAGACGGTGGGGTTGACGTAACTAACATCGAATGGGAAGAACCCCTCACCGAAGAAGAAGAGTCAGATTTCAGTCCTATGGACCTTTATTGGGATTCTGAGATTACTGATTCTGAACTCAACTTCGGTTCGGGAAGTATCCACACTATGATTATAGAATTTGAAGAAACGGAAATTGCAAAATTGACAGATGAAAAAGAATAAATTGAACGACGGTCATTACCTTGAAGCGATGGATAGACTTCACTTAATAACAGAAATGATGGACAATTTTTTGATGAACCATCCAGTAATTCACAAAAATAAAGACCTTAAAAAGTTGGTTAATTTTTCCATGATTAATTTAATGGAGGTTTACCAAAGAGTAGGTAAAATAAGTTATGAAAAAGAAAATGAAAGAAAGGGCATACACAAAGTTGTACTTAGACGACGTGAGAACTCCGAAGACTGAGGGTTGGGAAGTCGTTAGAACCTATGAAGATTTTGTAAATTGGATTACCGAAAATGGTTTACCCGATGAGGTTTCTTTTGACCACGATTTGGGTAGAGAACATACATTGTATTTTATGAATAATGGTGGTTTTGAAAATCCCCCAAATCCTTTAGATGTTAAGTTTGAAAATAAAACAGGTTACGATGCCGCTAAATGGTTGTGTGAATATTGTTGGACTAATGGACTCCCTGTCCCCGATTGGAATGTTCATTCCGCAAATCCTGTTGGTCGTGATAATATTATTTCTATTCTTACGTCCTTCGAAAAAAAACTGAATGATTAAAGGTGAGAGAAATCTCACCTTTTTTTGTATTTATCATTATGGGTACAACAGATTTCACTTCTTTACCTTTGAATGTTTTAGCAACTATCGCTAAAATGTGCTATGATGAGGATTTCATTTATGGAAACCCGTATGATGATTTTAACGGATGTAAAGAAATCCTTGAACAATCTTCGTCATGGGTTTTCAATGGAGATATCACAAGTTTGGATGTTGAGTTTATTGCTAAACTTATAGGAGACAATTCCGAATTATTTGAAACCAATGATTTAAAACAATTGAAAAAGCTTGATGTTGTTAAAACGCTCAGAGTACCTAAAGAAAAAACATTTCAAGTTTATTATGATATATGGGGTCCAGCGACCTACACAGAAAGTTATAAAACCGATTTTAAAACCTATGATAAATCTTGGATAAGAGACTCCATAGACGAGGCACAAAATGAAGGTACTTTGAATTATTATGATGGTGATTATTTAGGACATGAGGTCGATAATTTTGATTCGGACAATTTTTCGATTCAAGAAATTAAAGAGATTCAAAATGTAAATGAGTCACTTCTGTCTAAATTAATTTTTGAAAATACTTCAGAGGTTTTAAATGACATCGATAAGCAAACACTTATCAAATTGAGAAATTTAATCAATCAAAGACTCTCATCTTGATTTTTATTAATTAAATCTCTAATACTTTTTTTCTTAGACCCAAGGTGAACGTAGCCCCTTTTATATTTGTATTCTACATCCACAGGACCGAATGGATTTTTTTTGGAATTGTATCTCCATATTGAAATTGTTTCTTCGTCTTCGAAGACAACTTCCCATTTTGTAGGTTTAGGTTCAGGTTTTTTTTCGAATGGCATAAAACAAAAATACGAATTATTTTGATTTTTTTTGTTTTTCTTTTTCAATCATTCTTTCAATATGCGCTCTTCTGAACTCAAGGTTCTTCAATATATCAGTTTGAGCGCCAAATAACTTGTCTATCGGTTCAAAATCTTTTCTCTTAATTTTTTGTTTTGTAACAAATACCATGTTTGTAGCTAAAGGTGGTTCGTAAAACCTAACAATTGTTGAGGTCATTTGACCTATTTTTGTTTTGATGTTTTTGAAAATTATGAACTCATTTTTATCAACGTCAACAAACATAAAAACATCAACATTTCTCTGCGAATACTTGTTAATAATCACTGATGAACCAAATGTAACTTCGAAGTATGTATCTCCATCTCTTTCAACAAAAGAAGATATTTTTTTGAAAGGTTTCACCTGTACGTTCAAACTTTCCCTTGGGAAATCTATTGAAATATCTATACCTTTTCTTGTGTCTCTGATGTCTCCTGAACAAAATCTTCTGATTTTTTTTACTCTCGGAAATCTTTCCTGTAATTTTTGAACAGCAAACTCTTCACTCCTATTTCCTGAAATAATTGTGGTTAGATTCAAATCAACAAGTTGATGTGTAAACTTTCCTTTTGGTCCGAATAAGTTTTCTCTATTTCTAACAATCCATTCATGAAAATCTAAGTCCTCATCTTTGTTAAGGTTTTCGTATAGTTCTTCTAATTTTGATTTGACCTTTCTATTCGTATCAAATCTGTTGAGAATTGACCAAGAATCATGTTCAGAATGAGGAAAAACATTAATTACACCTAAACCCGTTTCACAATCATCATGAGGATTCGGTGCATGACCCCAAAGTCCCAAAGGTCTATAGATAAGTTCCAGTTGTTTTCTAATGAATGGTGCAAAATCATTTTTCGATTTATAAGATTCCAAAATGTTTCTTATTCTACTTCTCAATATCGTTTCCCTCAATTCCATTATCTTTTTCTTCCTTGAATTCCAACTGTAGCAATCTGAACTGTGTTTTTACTAACACCAAAATGTTTGGCAATTTCACTATTTGACATCGTTGGATTTTCTGTTTTAAAATTAATGATTTCCTTTTTATCTATGGAGTGTCTGAATCTTTTTAGTTGTTTTCTGTTTTTATATTCTTTTATTCCGTAACCGTACAACTGATTTATGTACTTGTTCAAATAATAATGTGTTGTTCTGGTAAGAGGTAACTTGTTAATATTTTCATCAATGTATTTTTGTTTAAATTCCCTATCAACTTCTGTATATCCTAAATATTTGTAAGGTTCCTCGATTACATCTTGTCGAAGGTTAAAACCAAATAACTCACAAAGTTTTTTATAATACTTTACATACTTACTTTGTTTTTCAAACTCACGGGCTTCGATTATAAGAACAGTATATCCCAAAGCTTCGAGACATTCTTTTCCATCTTCAAGTTTTTTTCTGTAGTCTTTATCTTCCATACCCGCCACTTCTATCATCAATTTTTTGTTTTCCCAAAGGAAATCAGGAATCTTACCACAGGTTTTCAAAAACTTCTTTGTGTCAACTTCAATCTCATTTCCTAATCCCTCTAATAAAAACACATTATATGTTAAAACTTCTAATTCACTTCTCAAAAGTTCTTTTGCGTCTTTGGAAACGTATCTCTTACTGCCTATCGTCTGTTTGTCAAAAGATACTCCCTTTTCCGCAGCTAAAGTTGCAACAATCGAGTTCAAAAGTTTACCCAAATATGTATCAACGTAAGTACGTGTTTTTATGTCTTTTTTTGAGTGAGTTGGCAAGGTCGCTCCAACTTTTTCATCACTCTGTTGTAAAGTTCTATAGTTCGGAAAAGAACCCTTTTTTTTAAACCAAGCTTTTACAAATTCTATGTCTTCTTCAGGTATGATTCTGTCAATTTGTTCTTGTAGGACTAAAACATTCATATCCTTATAAATACTAAAGACAAATAAAAATCCCCTCCTAAGTGAGGGGATTCAAATTGTTGTATTACTCAACGGGTTGGTCTTCAGATTTTCCTTCACTTTTGTTAATCCATTTGTCAACTGAACCGATTCCAAATGAACCTAAAACTAACCATAGGAAAGCGTTAAAAATGAATTCATTAATAAGTAGGTCTTTTCCTAAATAACCTGTAATGATGTCTGCAATTGCAAATAAACACATCATTACAAAGGCCAAAAATCCTACGACACTTTTTTCGTTGATTGTGTTTTTGTCGTTAAACAACTGTGAGAAAAATTTTTTCATAATATTGGTAATTTACATACCAATAAATATCAGAAAAAACTCGATTTAAAAAAAAAGGGGACACCGTCGTGTCCCCCGAGTTCTCCGTCGAGAAGAGTGGTTAAGTATTTGTTCGGATGAGGAATTTCGAAACCAAAACCTCAGTAGAGTGGACAACTCCTATTTTCTGTTTAACGCCCGAAATATCCGAAACAGGCTACGGTTGTTAGTTTATCAAGGAGTAAACAGGAATGACCTTTCCACCTAAACCTCCCGTGTTTTTTTAACCTATGATTCTAATTTATTGAGCGGAGAAGAAATAAGGTCGGGTGAGTATGGGGAACCACCACAAACAAACATTCCGCTGTCCAGATTTCAAAGATAAGAAAGATTCTGATGCCTTCCAAATCTTTTTTAAAAAAATCAGATAAAAATCTGATGATTTTGTGGTTGGGGGTGGGGTCGAACCACCGGCACAAGACTGTTCAGGTCCTTGCTCTACCATGACTCCTAAAGAGTTCCTGAGCTACCGCAACCATTCAAAGAACCAAGTTCGAATACCGAGTATCTTTCATCGCCTATAAGTTCCGAACTTGTTTTACAAAAATAAGATGTCTTTTTATGATTTCCAAATTTATTTTATAAATGTGGAAAACTTATTAATCTCTAGTCAAATAATATCTGAGGTTAATTTTTTCATGGTAGTTTTTTGTTGTGCTTAAGAATATCGTATGCAATATACCAAAGCAGACCAAAGGCTCCCAAACCCAAAATACCGAATATAATTTCTTGAGAAATCCTGCTTAGAACAAATGCAAGTGTAAACATTCCTAAAATGAAACCAAAAACGAGTAGAAAACTCTGAATCAATGTTCTGAAATTGATATTTTTCATATTGTGTTTTTTAAAAGGTGGGGTAGGAATTCTTCCAATCTCCTACCCCGTGGCTTTCGCCTTTATTAGAATCAGATTACAATAATAATCGATTATTTCACACCATCCAAATATTTCTTGATTGTTCTTCTCATTTTTTTATCACCAAGACCAATCCACATATCCAAAATAATACTATAGATTCTATCAGTTAGATATTTCTTATTATCTTTTAGTAATCTCGATTTGTCTTGTATCTGGATGAACTTTATAGGTTCGTCCATCCAATCGTGCTTGATTTCAGTTACAGGAAAGTGCCTTTTCAGATAGGTTAAGAGTTCATCTGAAGTGTCCCCCGAATATTTTGATAAAATTTGTCTTTTTTCTTCCTCTGATATCATCATAATAATAAATATATTAGTATTTATTAGCAAATTCAAACTTATGGCAAAAGCAAAAGGTGGTGCAGGAATCTCAAGAAAAATTTCTTTCGGCAAAAGAAAAGGTGGGAATGCAAAAAAATCTTACAACAAACATAGTCCGAGACCTAAAGCATACCGCGGCCAAGGTAGATAATCTATTTCGTTTGATATAGACTTTTTTAATTTTCTACTATGAGTAGGAAAAGTAGAATCTTTTCGCATATTGAATATTACCTTAATGAATATGAAGGTGAAGCTGTTCAAGAAATATATGGGAAAGGTAGTAAAATTAAGATACACGATATATTTTACTCGACAAATCTGAAATCAGTTATGGTTGAAGCCATAATCATTTTGGGTGATGTAATTTCCGAGGAAACTTTGGACAGGAAACTTGCAGATATTTTGATACAAGACGCTCTTGTTTATTTTTATCCTGACGAACCAATAAAAGTTTCTGTTAGATACGACGTTTAAGGGCGAGAACTTACATCGCTATTACCTATTTGGTAAGGTAATACAGACGGTTGTTTGCCTCTTTTAGCTAAACTACTTTGTACGTCGGGGTCTGATACTACCCAAGTAATCATATTAGGCTCAGTACTAGATAGAGCTTTGTTTGCTGGTAAAGCCTCAACATTTCCACTTACGTTGTGTGCAATAATCGGAACTCCGTCTTTTATCGCAGTCACAAATCCTACGTGTGTATTGTATGTAAATGGTAATTGTTTGAAATTACCTTTATCATCCAAACCTAAATCATCAACCAATCTGTCGCACATGGCCTTACCTAATGATGTTGTAGAACCATGCCAAAGTCCAACTATATCGCCAGGTTTCAAAGATGAAATGTTCACACCTGATTTTGTTGGTATATTATCTCTTCCAATTTTTTGGATTTTACCCATTTCATTTTTTTCATCACTTCTGGCAGAGGCTTTGTATTTCTGACAATATTGTTTTGTGATACCCTGTGATTTGATGTCATTCCATATTTTTTTCCAATCCATATTCGCAGGTGCAAACATATTATATTTTTCAGTTCCCTTATTCAAAGCATTAGTACGGATGCTTCGAGCATTCCACGCATTACCCAAGCCAGTCCAATCACTATCGTACTGAGAAAGACATTTTGTAACATATTTTGCGCATTCAGCTTGTTCTTTTCCCGGTATTGGAACTGCTTTAGTTGAACTAATTTTCGCACATTGTTTTTTGTCTAACCCTACACAATCTCCACTATCTGTAACTGCCGTATCTGTTAAACCGAAAATACCAGAAGTTTGTTTTCCTGGTTTTATATTACCAACCAAGAGTGGACTTTTCATCAAAAGTATGTTTCTTGTTGTTTGGTCATATTCTCCCGTAGGTTTCAATCTTTCTTGACGCTGAAACCTTTTTAATGCATCTCTGGTCAACGGACCGAAATACGTTGTTGGTTCACCACTTTTCAGTTTCAATAGACCGAGGTTCATCAACATATTCTGTAAATTTTTTACATCATTACCCCTGTCACCAAATTTTAAAGTTTGGATGGCTTTTTGCTCCGTCAAAACTTTCCTAACGATTTTTTCCAAATCGGATTCTGTTAATCTAATTACTTTCATAGACAAAATATCCTATAAATATATCATAAGAAAAAAAACCCCTCACTATGGATGGGTCTTTGTTAAAGTTTGTTATGTCTCGGACCTCTATGTGGTCTTTGTCTGTTCATTTGACAATTCTTACAACAATTTGATTGTGTAAAACGGGCCTGTCTAAATCTTTGGGCCTGTCTCATTTGTTGCATTCTTTTGAATTGTTCTTCAGACATCGTAATAATGACTTTACCGTCTTTCTTTTCAATTTTAGGTCTTTCCATTTGGAATCTTTGTTGATGGTCCACAAAGTCTCTGAATTGATTTGGGAGAGGTCTCTGAGGTCCAATTGGTGGTTGAGCTTCTGATGTGAAACTAAAAAGTCCGACTGTGAGGATTAAAAATAATTTTTTCATAATTGATTAGTTTTTAGTCAAAGATTTATATAATTCCGAATTTTCTTTTTGTAAATACTCAACCTTAACGGCGAGAGCTGAAACCTGCTCTGTAAGTTTCAATATCGTTGCCCTCATTTCGTCTTTTTCTTTAGATGAGTTTTCTAACAAAGCCTCTAACTTCGAAATTCTATCTTTACAATCATGACGTATAAACTCGTCATCTCTTTCTTTTCTCATTGCTCTTTTTTCGTAAAATCTCCAAGCACTTGCCGAACCTAAAACTGTGATAACGGTAATCAAAACCGTCCATACTGAATCATTTGTCATAAAGTGGGTATATTTTTTTAATAAATATAAAAAGTCAAGGAAAATATATTTTTTTTGTTTTGGACTTTTGCTGAGGAGGTCAATAATTATTATTCTTTCAGAATAATAATAAGAATTATAAAATAATATAAAAATAAAAAAACTAGTAATACTAGTTCTAGGGATTTTCCGTTTTTTCTGTGATGGTTAAACTTTTGTCCAAGTCATGTCGGAGTTTAAAACAACGGAATATAGATAAGGTTTCGTCCATTCGGAGGGTCCAATAAGAGAGAGGGTCCGTGACCCGTCAATTTCTTCGTATAAGTGATATATCTCCCCGATTTTGGGTTCAAACTTGTAGTTGGACTCGTAGACCTCTTGTTGAAGTATAAGTGATTCTTGGAGTGTTTCTGCTTCTTTAACTAACTCCTGATATTTCCTTTTAATCACTCGGTCCACTTTATTTAGACCGTGAGACTTGAAGGCCGTTAAATCTTGGGGTTCAATATTTGGTGCACCGACATGTGTTGGGTAAGGAATTACCATCGGTTGCAGATTCACTTTGTCTATGTGTGATTGTGTGGACATAAAAAAACCCCTAATAGGTCGGGGTTAATTATATAAAAAAAATTTGATAAAAAAATTATTTTCCTCTTAACATTCCGATTGAATGTTTCAAAAACTCTTTTGCTCTTGGTGAAACGTGATGGAAGGCATAAACTTTTTCGATATCTTTAACCAATTCTTCTCCGTGTTCATTCTCTTTGTAAAGTTCGATGATTTTATCCATCGCATTCCCACACTCTTTTTTTGTCTCGTCAAAAAATCTGTATGGTTTTAAAGTTTTAAGATGATTCATAATCCCGTGAGCTAAGTGTTCACCACCATCCGAAATGTTTGGGTGTAATCTTAGAGTTTTCATGAGTTCTAACTTGTCAGCAAGACCATTGACACCATTTTTTCTGAGTTTGATACCTTGGATATAATCTTCAGAATCATCATCACCCATAATTTCATCTAATGATTTCGTATTACCTGCGTGACAGAATTTTTTGTCCTCACTTTTTTCTGCGGACTGCTCCGTGAAGTACATTGACCTGATTTCTTTAACGTCAGATTCTGTAAGTTGAAATTTTCTTGTCATGATTATAAATATTCTATTTTGTAAAAAGATTTGTCTATTTATAAATTAGAAAAAATTACCAAGAATGAAAATCAAAGTTTTATCCCTCTTATTATTATCGTTTTTATCTTTCAATCAGATAAAATCCCAAGACACTGTAAGATTAAAACATACAAACTACGTAAGTGTCTACAGTAAATCGAAAAAATATCCTGTGATGGTTGAATGGTGGTTAACAAAAAATAAAGTTGAGTGTGAAAACAAACTCACAAGAAAAGATGCATTTCAACCAGACCCATTATTACCCAAAGAAACAGATTTAGCTAACGACTACAGGAATAGTGGTTTTGACAGGGGTCATATGATGCCCGCCGCTGAAAATTTATGTCAAACTCCAAAGGTTCAGGAGGAATGTTTTTATTTTTCTAACATGGCGGCACAATATCACAGTCTAAATGCAGGTGATTGGAAATCTGTCGAAACTCTTGAAAGGGAATTAAGTGTAAAAAGCGATAGTGTTAAGATTTGGTGTGGTAACATCGGTGAATTACAAAAAATTGGTGGTGTATCGGTACCAAAAGAATGTTGGAAAGTAATTTACATCAAAAAAACTAACGAGTGGATGGCTTTCCTGTTCAAAAATGAAAAAGTAAAACCAGACGGTTATCAAAATAACATCGTAACCGTAAAAGAAATTGAAAAATTGACAGGATTCAAATTTCGTTAAATAAAAACTTATTCAAATTGTCGATTGTGTACGCTGATTCAACTTTGTCGTGACACAAGTCCCACAAAGTTTTACCTTTTTGGAATGGGTGTGGTTGAGTTTTCGCCCATTTCATTCCTAACTCATAATCATGAGTAGTCCAAGTTAACTTTCGCGTTGGTTTCTTCACAAACAAACTTTTAAGTTTTAGAGTTGCCAATTGTAATTGATAAAACATAAAATTCAATTTTTTCGTTTAATAAAAAACCCCCTATTTCGGGGGGTTTTCTTAAATTTTATTATAAGACAAGTTCAATTCAGTTTCAGAGGTGATTGATGACCAATCCAAGAGTTTTCCTCCACCTTCGTCAGTGGATTGTACAATTCTGTTCGAAGTATCTGTAACATCAGCGTCAAGTTCAATGTTAGAACCTGAAGTAAAGAACCCTCTTTCAACAAAAATACCTACATTTTCAACAAATGTTAAACTACCGATGAAATTTGGTTCGGTGTTACATTCTACTGTAGAAAAAAGTCTAATTGTTTTGTTTTCACTCGAGACCCATTGAACGGTTTTATCTTCAACTTCGTTATTCGGGACGATTACCTCATCAATTCCATCAACTTTGATGAATAAGTCGGTATTATTTCTTAAATTAACTGTAACTGCCATTTTTTTATAGTTTTATAACCTATAAATAGTTCAAAATACTCAATTATACAATCTTTGTGTATCGTTGAATATTTTTTTCATTTGGGATTCCAAAAGATTTACCTTTTTCTGGTCTTCCGCTTTTAATTCAAAATTATCGGCTTTAATTCTTCTGATTTCTTCTTGTAATCTTGTATATCTCAACAACATATCATTATAAAGTTGAGCTTTTTCGGCGTTTGTTAGATTAGGCATAGTTTTTTTGTTAAAATAATTAATTATCAATATTAGTAAACTCAGAATATTGAATTTGTTCTGTAGTATTGTTCACCAAGTCGGAAATTTGGTATATTTTGTCTTTCATCTCAGGTGCAATTTTTTTTCCCACTCTCAACGAAAAAGAAATTTCCTCTAATTTATCTATTATTGTGTCTATAGAATCAAGCAAGTCTTCATTTCCTGTATTGGTATCAAAATGAACTGGTTGTACATAAATATCCAAATCCATTGCGGCACTATTTGACCCTGTTTCTATAAGTTTTTGATATTGAGACTCAGAAATGATATATTTTGACATCAATTAAGATTATATTTATAAATAGTATAAGTTTAAACTATGGCATATTCAGAAAAAGTTATTGACCACTACACAAACCCAAAGAATGTTGGGACGTTGGACAAAAACCTACAATCTGTGGGCACAGGTTTGGTTGGAGCCCCTGAATGTGGTGATGTTATGAGACTTCAAATCATGGTCGAGAACAATATCATCACAGATGCGAAATTTAAAACCTTCGGATGTGGTTCTGCAATTGCGTCATCTAGTTTAGCTACAGAATGGTTAAAAGGTAAATCAGTTGATGATGCTGTTAAAATCGATAACATGACTATTGTTGAGGAACTTAATCTTCCTCCCGTAAAAATACACTGTTCGGTTTTAGCTGAGGACGCTATCAAAGCCGCAATTAATGATTATAGACAAAAAAATGGTCTCGAAACTATAAACTTTGAAAATTAATAAACTATGAAACTTATTTTTCACGTTTTATTGATTGGTCTTATTTTTCCATTCTCATCTTTTTCTCAATCTGAGAGAGATACAAAACTAGCAATCAGAAACAACTCAACATCTCAATCAACTTCTTCAAGTCAATCAAGAATCTCATCCACTGAACTTTTTGACAAACAACAAATCAGAAGAGAAAATGAAACGCCAAAACCAAGGGTTTTTATTCCACAAGCACCACCCGCTTGGGGTGGAATTGGGGGATGGAATAATTGGTATAGATGGGGAGCACCCTACTCTTTTAATACTTTTTATGATTGGGACGTTTATGATAGATGGGGTTACAGAACTCCCGCGAGAATATTTCAACAATCAAATGGTAGACGAGATACAATATTGAGTAGAAAAAATAAAGTTAGATTAGGAATCAATTTTTCCACTAGAAACGAATTGGGTGGATGGATTACAATTGGAAAATCCGTTTATTTCAAAGGACAATTCAATAAAATAATTTCGTCCGACAAATCGGAGTTTTATAACAATCCAAATGTCTCTTTCTATAACGCTTCGGTTGTGTGGAATGATAAGAGACTTGAAGATATTACCAAAGGTTGGTCTGCTTATTTCGGTGTGGGTAGAGAGTTCAAAAACTTTGGAGTCAACATCTCTTTGGGATTAGGAAAAGAAGAAGAAAATTTCCAATTTTACGATGAACTTAATATACTCTCCAATAATGGAAAATATTCTTTTAGAAACTTCGTAGATAATTATGTCACCACGAGCGTGGGTATTACTCATGACTATAAATTTGTTTCAATTTCGGCAGATTTTGACCCCATAAGAAAAACATTCTTTTTGGGAACAGGATTCAACTTCTAAAATATGATAAGTGTTTCTGAAAAAGCAAAAAAACATCTTTTAGGGTTAATGGAAAACGGAGGTTTCAGTACCGAAACACACAATTTGAGAGTTGGAGTCAAAGGTGGGGGGTGTAGTGGTTTATCATATGTCATGGATTTTGACGATAAAATTGAATCTACAGACGAAATTGTAAAATTAGATTGTGGTTTAAAAGTCGTGATTGACAAAAAATCCGTTTTGTACCTTTTTGGTACAGAATTGAATTATTCTGACGGATTGAACGGTAAAGGGTTTGAATGGGTTAATCCAAACGCTTCTCGGACTTGTGGTTGCGGTGAGAGTTTTGCTCTTTGAAGTCTCTCCACTCTAATACAAAACCTATCAGAACTAGAACATTCATTCCAAAAGACATTAAAATCTCATAAATGTCTCTATATACGTTCATCGTTAGATGAATGTGTCCAACAACCCAAAAAGGAATTGCAAGATTGGATGCAATCCATTTAATAAAGAATTTTAGAAAACTTAACATCGTCAGTAAGAAAATCTTTTATTTGTACATTGTTGTTATTTAGACTTTTTTTGAGTTCAAGCACTTTTCTAACCAAACTATGACTAAAACCATATCTGTTTTTCAAAGTCCAATTTTTTTTATTTTTTAGTATCGTAGGTATAATATATTGATAAGTTGTGTTCTTCCTTGATAAACCTTTAACGGTTCCAAATCCTAAGTTTTCGAACCAATTAATCAACAAATCAGAATAAACCTTCAAGGAAAACAAAGAAAAAAAACTATCAAAGAATTTTTTATTGTAATAAAGTATATTATCCCAATCATATTGTAAAAACCAATCATGTGTTTCAGAATCAATAACCCAAATTACAGAACCTTCCGTAACAATAACTTTATCTTTTAAATCAGAATTGAGTTTGTGATAAATTAAACTAATTAATTTCGGATTTTTCAAAACTTTATCCATACTGTATAAAAAATACTCTAAACCACGGATGATTTTTTACCCAAACTTACATAAATGGGTGTTGCCAAATTTTTTACTTGATTTGCAATTTGAGAAACTTTTTTTTCGTATTCGGAACCTGAAGCATATCGGTTACCATTTTTATTGACAAAGTTTCTGAGTAAATCTGAAGCAGTTTTATCACCCGTCAAATAATTTCTTGCAATCAAATCATAATAAGATTGAATCCCTGACTGAACCGAAGAGTGTAATATATTTTTACCACTATCCGTATTACCAACATTGAAGGGATTATTTGTGCGAATTGGCCTGGCATTTGGGTTTTTAGAGAATCCACCCTCGACCGCTAATTGAGCTAAAGCAAGTTCTGGTGGGATATATTTTCCATTTTGGAAAACTTTTTTTGCCGCATCGGCTAACATAAATCCTTTAATGTTCAACAAGTTTGATGACCTTGTATTGATGTATCTATCGGCAATTTCTTTATAAGCATTATATCCCTCAGTAGTATTCAAATCAATTACAGGCATTTCTAAACTGCCACCGGTAACTTGGTCAATATTGATATCACTTTTCATAGTGATATCATTTTTTTTATCGGAGTTAGATGTCGGAGCTTTCATCCCTAAAAGCTCAGTTGTTTTTCCCAATAAGAATTGACTAATTATATTTGATAAATCCTGCTCAGATATTCTGATTACCTTTCTTGCCATGATAATAAATATCAGGCATCCAAATTAGAAGGAACCGTTTCAAGAACCTTGATTGATTCAATGATATCACCAGGCTGAATCTTATCGATAACATCAAGTCCTTCGATTACTTTACCAAAACATGTGTGATTTCGGTCTAAATGTTGAGTATTTGTTCTATTATGACAAATGAAGAATTGGGAACCTCCAGTGTTTCTTCCTGCATGTGCCATCGACAAAACACCCTTATCATGAAATTGTCTTGCAGCGGTAACCTCACAAGGAATTGTGTATCCTGGTCCACCTCTTCCATCACCATTTGGACATCCTCCTTGAATTACAAAATTGGGAATCACCCTATGAAAGGTTAATCCATCATAAAAGTTTTTAGAAATTAGATTTTTGAAGTTATCGACGGTAATTGGTGTCGCGTCATCATAAAGTTCAGCAATCATTTCACCTCTACCTGTGGAAATTATAATTTTTGTCATATCTATTTTGTTTGGAAAAACTTAATTGAAAAAAAGATTAAAATCAATCCTGTGTATCGATATAGTAATGACTACCAACTTTATCCAAATCTAAACCTAAAGTTTTTTTAATATTGTTTGGTTTCGCGGAATATAAAAAATCCCCTCTCGCATCAAATATTTCGGGTTTTGGTTCTTTCAGAGGTGTTCCTTTGTAGTACGTCAGTTTGATGTGATATTTTCTTCCCTTTTTTACGATAGTCTCGGTCCACGGACCATTTTTCTCTCCGAATGCCCATCTACCTTTTGCAATCAGATTTTCATCCTTATCAAAATATTTCCATTCGGCAGATGGCCTGTCACCTATCAATCTACCTTTTGCAGCAATTTTACCATTCGGATGATAAAAAATGAATGGACCATATTTGTAGGGATATCCCTGACCACTTTTACAAGTTCCAATATATCTCAAAGTATTATCTCCAGTGTAACCTGTTATAATAGTAGTTTTCACGTCTCTCAAGATGTAGTCTGTTGTATTAGATTCACCTAAATTAAATCTCCAAATACCTGTGGGTTCTCCTTTATAATTATATTTACCTTTTTCTCTTATTATACCCAAAGAATTGTACTCAACATAGTCACCAACAAATCCATTTGCACCAAACTTTCCTTGACTCCTTATATTACCATCCCACTCGTAATTAACAAAAGGACCATTCAATTTATCATCTTTATAGTTATGGACTCCGATAAGTCTTCCATCCTCGAATGTTTCCCACTCTCCTTGTTTTCCTTTTTCATCTATCCAACCCTTACCAGCTACGGGTAACAAGATTGCAGTGTCCTCATCAGCAAATGTTTTTAATTTTTCTAAGGAATATTTAGGAAATTTTTTTCCTATAAAATCATAAAAGTCAACATAATTAAACCCTTTCCTATCCTCAACATTTCTATCATTCTTATCCATAAACTGACGTGTTTCATGATGTAGTTGATATGGAGAAAGTGGGTCATTTAAATTAAAAAGTAAAAAATAGTTTGAAAGTCTGTTTTCCTTCAAATATCTTTTGAAGTAATCATAATTACCTATTGTACAGATGTCAATTTTCGCTCCCTTATCCCTTCCTTTACACCTTCCTAAAATGTCTCTGTAAGGTTTCCAAACTTCTTCTCCCACTTTAAAAACTCTAAAAACTTGATACCCATTCCACATTCCAAGATAGTCTATTCCACCTGTTGATGTAAGTTTTTCGATATCGGATTGGCTAACATAATTTTCTTGTCCTTTTATATCTTCAAATTCAACATCTTTTTCTCTTATTGAAATTACCGTATCCAAAAACTTCTGAACGTCTTCCTTGGTTTTATATAAGTTCAAATCTTTTTGTTCAAACTTATTTTTGTTTTTTTCGAATATTTCGAAATATTCTTTGTATTTGTAAATGTCCTCTGCCTTGATAATATCTGTTCCAACTTTTTTAGTTAGCCATGCAATATTATTGAATTTGTTTTTTGATACATCCTGTATCTTGACAAAATCTTCCTCTGATATTGGTTTGTCTGTACCAACGTATTTGTTTTTCAGATTTTGAATCTGAAGTTGTAAATCTTCAAATAATAATGTTCTTATGTTAATTGGACTTCCCATTCAGTTTTATGAATTTGTAATAAACTTTTTTAATACCTGAATATTGTTTTTTATTCTGGCAGTTGTCTTTTTTCCTGACTTTTTACTTTTCATTGGTTTTGGTTTTTTAGCAGCACTTCCCATGTCAATAATTTTAAATTTCAACGTTTATGTTTACATACCCCAGGTCTTCTAACAATTTTTCTATACCTTTTTTTATTTCCTTTCTATCATTCCATCCCGCAATATCTTTAAAACTAAGTTTTAGTTCAGGTTTTGTATATCCCGATGAAAATCTAACAGAATGCACCATTTTAGATTTGGGAAGTTCTTTCATTTTTTTCTTAATGAATTTGTTCAATTCATTTTTTACCCACTCCTCTTGTCCCAAATATTTTGGATTCGACACATTAATACTTACTTCACCGTGGGTAGGGTCACCAATTTCTAACCCCAAATATTTTTCGAGAAAATCTTGAAACTTTGTTTCGAGAGTGTGTCTATTTGGAATATTTCCACTCGTTTTCAAAAAATTTGGAAAATCAAAAGTTAAATCTATCATGATTTTGTTGGGTCTTGGTTCATCAATATCAATTTTAGCGTAAGGGGGTAAGTTTAAATCATTTAGAAAAAAATCGATAGCCTTTTTGAATCTATCTGTTATCTTCGCTTGTGTCGGAACTTTCGGGAGTGTAATTTTTCCTTTTCCGACCAATTCTTTTATCAGTGAACCAATTCTATATTTGTTGAGTTCTATATCCCCATGATATGCCCTGAAAGATTCGACATCTAACCCAAAATCATTTGCAAAATCTACAAAATGTTTTTTTATCAAAAAACTCAATGGATAATTATCGTATGTATCGGGAAATTTATTTCTAATCCAAGTCCGATACAAATTGATGAAAATATCTTTTAAATCTAACTCATCATAGTCAGATGTGTCAAAATCGGATTCTACAATAGTCTTAATCAATCCAACCAAATCTTTTTCTGATATTAAAAGTTTTTGTTTCATTTTTATAAATACACCGTCATTAATTATGACACATTTCTTTATATTTTTGAATTAATTTTGACAGATATAATTTTTCCGCAAACTCTTGTACTTTACTGAATATCAAATCATAGTCCTCACCCCAATTATCATTCTTATCAGATAACATCAATTCATCAACTGCCCACCGAATGATACCATCTGCGTAGTGCCACTCATCTCCAAAATCCTCACAAGGGTTTGGAAAATCAAGAACCGCACTTTCTATAAACTTTGACAAATATTCTTGATTTAATCTTCTTTTAATCCAAGAGTGTTTGTTTTCAAAAAGTTTTTTATATTGAGATTCTGTTATAACGTATTTCATTTTTTTAAATGATTGAAATTGAATCTAAGGTTGTGTGTATCTCTAAGTTTTTCATTATATCTGAATCTTGGACCCACGAATTTTTTGAACTTATTTAAAAGTTCGCCAGATAGGGATTCTTCAACATATTCTTTGTCAATTCCTTGTAATTCCCCCTTCAAATAATTTTCTGGAGTTTTAATTGCGGTGAGTCCTTCTCTTTTACTAACGTCATATATGTCAACGTTGATAATCGGTTTGTCACTAGAAGTATCAATTGAAGTTATTTTATAAGAAATGCTGATTTTCGGTCGGTTATAACCCCAATTTCGTACCAAGGATTTTCTTTTACTGATAAGTTCATTTTCAGATTTTTTCAAATTTTGTGCTTTGTTTTTCATCAATTGCTCATGAGACACACCTCGTCTGAGCATTTCCATCTCTTCTTTTGTGAGTAAATAAACACTATCCAACAAATCATCACTCCAACTCACAGGATTTACATTTACTTTTTGTCTTCCTGTCGAAGATGAATATCTTTCGATTACTTCATACCATTTATCGTCTTTGAAAATATAAATCGGATACCATCCATACGACTCTACAACATAGTATTCTTTTCCTTTATTGTCTTTATCCCAATAGCCTCTGAGGTTGGACCCTTGGAAAGGCATCATTGCTCTTGAGTACAAGTCCGCAACTACATTTGTTGTTCTTTTGGGACTACTTCTACGAGGGTCAACGAAATTATCTTTTGTTAAACTCGAGTAATCTCCATCTTTTCTGAAATTGAGAAGATATAATTCTAATATGTATATTTCATATCCTTCAGGAATATTAAGGAAGGGACTTATCTCTTTTATTTTATCTAATATCTCTTTTCTATTTTTGGAACTTTTTTTCTCTTTCGCTAAAAAGTTAAAAAGTTTTTGAATAACATTTTCACTCAAATTTTTTGTGTATTCAAGTAAAATCTCAAATTGGTCTTCGGTCAATATGTAATCAGACTTCCTTTTCATCTCTAATTTTTGTATTCGGGTCAATTATATATTCTGAAATTGCAAATCGTTTACCACCAGGTAATTTAACATCTTGAGGTAGTGCTGGAGAGTTGTGTATGTCTCTAAACAATTTAGTCAACTCATCCTCAAAGTTAACAAAATCGTCGTTTTTGCTATCTTTGAAAAAAACTGCAGGAAACGGAGTAGAAAAATTAGAACCCTTACTCATCGCGGATTTAACAAATGATTCCAATTCTGAATCGAACTCCTCCGCCATTTCATAAGGATTTACATAAACATCCAAAAATTCTAATGTAGTATATTGTTCCTTCGAATCAGGAACAATTACTTTTTTTATAAAAGGATATCGTTGTTTCAAAGCTTTTGATACTGCTTTGAATTCAAGAAGATTTCTTATTTGTTCAGGAGTGAATGACATTTTTTCCTATCTATATTCTATAAATATGAAAAAAATGGATTAACGTAATTTATTCTTTTGTATCTTTGATGAGAAAATATCTCTCACCGTCAAAATCAAACCACTCGGTACCAACACCATATTTAGGAGTTTCCAACATTTTGAAAGTTAATTTTTCTCCGTCTTCGTACTTCAGGATAATTTCTTTACCGTGGATTTCTATAGTGTTTGACATAATTTAATAATAGTAATTTTTACTAAAAAATGAATCAAATGTGTTCATAATTCCCAATACCCTTGAAACTCCATTCTTCTGCTCTCGGTGTTTTAAACCAAGTTACAATTTTATTTTTTTGATACTTTTCAACTTCATCCAATGATGCCATTTTGAATAGAGATTTGATTTCACTATCAATCTCCATTTGAACTTCAGGCTCCAATTTTTTTGGGGTTATTAAACGGACATCATACTCTCTAAAGTTAGTTAAAATATATGAATCAATATCGCCGATTTTGAGGAATGGATATTTTGGAATAATAATCTTCTCTATAAGATTACGTATTATATCGTAAGCCGATTTTTTCATTTGTGAAATCCGTTTTGAATTACATCTCCATCAGGTTTTATAACACTATATAAAACCATTTTATTTTCTAAATTGAGGTAAGGAAAAAATTTTGCTAAGTGAAAATCAACAAGATAATCAGGGTCTAAACCTTTTGAATACATATTATCCTTCGTAAAACTATCATCATTCACATATATTTTGACCACGGTAATATCATCATTTTCTTCCTGAAGAACTATCTTATCTACCTTGGGGTATATCGGCTTGATAAATTGGTTTACTAACCTGTCTAACGAGATTTTTTTCTTATTTGAATTTTCTTGAATCCTTTTTGGGACAAATTTTTCATTTGATATGTCCATGAGCTCCACTCGTAATATCTTTCCAAATCCACCAAAACTTTCTACATATTCTACAAGCCCTTTTAAGTAATTACTCAACACAGAATTATGGATTCCATCGGCCCAGTTTGGTGATTTACCTTCTTTATATTCAATTGTAAAAGGGATGGGTCTTTCTGTATAGACTTCAGCCACATAATTAGCCGTATCGTCGGGGTCTCCCTTTCGTAGATAGACTCTGAAATCGAATGGTTCAATTTCGAAATTATCTGTTAGCCATTTGTTACCTAGTGAGTTGAAAACTTTTGTAAGTTGTATTGATAATTTAGCCAAGTTCATACCAATAAATATGAAATGAACTCTATTTGATAATCCACCAAGTTCCCCACCATTCTGTGGTCACATCTAAAGTATAACCGTATTTTTCGCAGAACTCATCCACGGCAGGATTAACCCCAAAAACACCGTTGTAATATTTTTCTCCATTAACTGTATTGTACAGATGTTTGTCTTTCATGTTTGGTAAGAAGTTTGGGTCTGCATACCAATCAATATTAATGTAATCATGACCCGCAAATACACCACCCTTTCGAACTTTTGGATACCATATTTCGATATCTTTTTTTACGTGTTCATAGGCATGGTTTGCATCTATGTAGACAAAATCTAAAGACTCATCTGGAAATAATGTTGCAGCCATCTCTGAAGTTGACCTGATGATTATTGCCCTATCTTCAAATCCTTGAACATTATCGCAAGTATCTCGAAGATATTTCATGTGGTCGTCGTTATTACAAACATCGTTGTAATCGTCTTCCATTTTTTTCCAAACATCGACCATGAAAAGTGTTCCACCTTGCCATAGTTTCAGGATATCTTTTGAAAAAAAACCTCTAAACACACCCACTTCGACACCTCTCCCCTTTCCAACTATGTTGTCAAGGTCCCAAACTAAATCTAATCCACCTTCGTATTTTCTTGCAAAATTCATAACAATAATATGAGAAAAATTATGTGAGTGTAAACAATCTTATCTTATTTTACCATATTCTTCTTCCCATATGTTTATACACACATCTCTGAAATATTCTTGAGGTTCCGCTGTGTAAATTAAAAAATTCTTAATCTGAGATGAAAACTCAACATCTCGGTTATCATAAATCCAAACAAATCCGTTTTGTTTAGTGAAGATATTTTTTTTAGAGGGGTGGAAATGAATTCTACCTATTTGTAATCTGTTAAGATATAAAATAGTTGGACCTTTTATAATGTCATAAGAAACAAAAAATTTATTAAGTAGTCTCATATTTGCAAATATAAGCAAAATCAGAGAACTTGATATTCTGAATTATTTGAAATTAAATCCTTGAAACCAAATGAGGAAAGAACTTGTTCTATTGTGTCTTTATGTTTTTTTATAATATCAGACATATTTCCACCATATTGTTTTTTAACGTCTCCGGGGACCCCCAAAAGTATTGTGATTTCATCTCTACCTATACGATGATAAGTTATGAAAAAATCAATATCATTAACTTCTCCGTTTGTTGCTCGGGATAACATTTCAGAAATCTTTTTTCTGAATCTACTAAAATCGTATAATGATAAATCCATGGCCATAAATTATTCCCACCAAATACCGAAACCACAATTACTATAAACTATGTTATATGCCTTTTCTCTTATATAGTCCAATAACTCATCTAATTCAGCCCACCCACTCATATCTGTGTTGTCGATTAGTGTTTGAATTGTGACATAATGCTCTTCTCCTGTATCTAGGTCAATGTCTAAAATTTCAGATTCACCCCATCTATGTGATGAAATAACATCATGCTCACTTTCATCTTCATCATAATATTTTGGAAAGATATGAACATAAACAAACTCATCCCCCCTGAGACCATCCAAATCAACTCTTATACCTTTTTTTCCTGATAATTTTTCAATTGCTTTATCACAAAAATCTACAACTCCCTTATCACCAACTTCGATTTTAAGGTCTATAAGCAAATCATCTAAATTATAACTAATGGCGTCTGCAATCTCAGATACGTGTGGATTAGGATAACCCGTTTTTTCAATTGCTTTTAAAAATGTTTTAATGTTCGACATTCAAATAAATATTTTTTAATCAAAATTAACCGTTGGTATAAAATTATCCTTTATATCTAAATTACTTACATTTACCCCGACATACTTTGCAAGTTCTCTCATTGTTTCTCTAATTTTCGAAAAAAATTCTGGAGGATACGCTTTATTAAAATCTTCTTGTGTTGCTGGTGTATTTCCGTCCCATCCTGTTTCATAAAAACGTTTTGGGTTCAGGTCCATTTTAATTTGAGTATAAAGTTTTTCGTCCCACATGTGGTAAGGTCCCACATATTTTTTGTGTTCAATCCATTTTGCAAATTCAGTATCGAACTTTAAAACATCAGGGAAATTTTCGGGTATTACAAGGTCCCAAATTTTTTTTAAAACTTTGGTGTAGTCTTTTTCTATATCTTCACCTGAGTAATTTTGTGGTAGTTCTAATGGCATACCAATAAATACTCACAATTACTTATAGAAATTAAGACTTTGGACGGATAACGATAATCTGTCCTACATAAAGATTTTCGGGTGTGATTGGCGTTTGCTTAAAGTCAAACCAACATCTTGTAAAGTCATATTTTGATACCACTCTCATTTCTTCAAGAAATGGGTCTAATATGAATAAATTCTCATCAGAATACCCGATTACAACAGAGGAATGTCCTTCGGGTGGGTCACCGCAGAACCAATCTACAATCACAGGAACTCCAACATCTATTAATTTACATATTTCCTCTATGGTAGAATTATTTTTAAGATATACTTTGAAACCTAATGTCTCTGCAGCACAAACCATATCTTCTCCCTGACATCCAAGTTCATATGTGTGACTACAAACTTCGGCAATATCTTTTTCACTTATAAAATAATCATAATAAGCAAAAACCATCCTTAAAGACGCTGGTCCACAAGTGCTGTCATCTGATTGAAGATAGTGAGAAACATCCAAAATTTTCTTTGGTTGGTCGGTTTGTTCAACTATCAATTTGATTAGCTCAAATAATTCTTGTTCGTTTACCCTCAAGGTTTTCATCATATATAAATATTCGACTATGGATTACATTTTTTCCCAAACCTTCTTGTAAAATGTAAAATGAATTGGCACTCCATATCTTGTGACATCAATATTGAAATAATTTTTTAATACTTCGAAAATCTGCGTTTTGATTTCATTTACACCATAAAAAGTATTTTCCTTGAAATAGATATCTACTTCGGGAATCGTTACAGAATAATTTTCATTACCATAATGGACTGCTTTAATACCAATTTCTACTTTTTCTATTTCTGAACCGAAGTTTATTTCAATAAATTTTTTTATTTTCGGTAAGAGACGATTGATTATTCTGATTCTTTCATCAATTTGTTTTATTCTTTCTTCGCGCGTTCCACTCACAGTAGTTAATGAATTTTCTCTCAATATTTTTTTAATCAAGTCTCTCATAATCAATTACCTACCGTTTTAATTGGTAAATCGAAATTATCTTTGAACCATTTTTTGAATGTTTCTTGCCATGTGTCTCCGAAAAAATTATATAACCAAGTATCATATGGATACTCAATAACTACCTCAGGACATATAGTTTGAGCACGACTTTCGGGATTGAAATAGGGACAATCTGTCCATCTAAAAACTATATCTTCATCGCCGAAATCACCGTGATAAAACTCAATCCTATCTGCGTCTTCATACTCTTCTCCTGTTTCATCATTATATTCATAAGGGTGGTGCCAATTGATATTGTCAGTATCAAAGATTGAATCCAAATATTCCATGACAATTTTTTCGATTTGAGATTCTTTCAAGATTATTTTCATTTTAGTTGACTCAATAATTACATCATCGTGGAATGTGTAGATGAAATCAAATTCTCTATTTAGCATTTTCCCAACAACGTCAAAAAATAACTCATTTGTTTTTTTCTCGTCATTACCAAAAATGTTTCTTATAGTATTATAAATCACTCTATCAACACCAAGGTCATTTTCATAAACCTCAGTTCTTGAATCCGGTCTTTCCACCTCCAAAATCACCCAAGGGTCTCTGATAAACTGCAAAAATAACCCATTTTTAGTTTTATATTCACGAAGACCTTCGAGCTCATTTTGCAAATATTTTTTTGCAAAACCGTATAACTTGTCCTCAGATAGGATGATTTTCATATCTATAAATATGAATCATCTTGTTTGTAAACTTATTCGATGTTCTATAATAAAAATTAAATGCTCTTCTCAAATTGAAATTGGGACGAGCAGAAAAACGGGCATTAATTGCTCGTTCTATATCTGAATCGGACATTGGATAATCGGAAACTCTTTTTGATAAAGTATCGAAGAATAATTTGTCAGTATCTGTTAGCATGAAATCAAACTTTTTTTGTAGAGACTTGTATATGTTTGATTGGCATTTTGGTTTCCCTTTTGATTCTGTTGGCAATTTGAGTTGCGTGGTGGTGTAATCTTTCTTTTTTTGGTTGTTTGTCTCCCAACTTATTACCATCAATTTCAAACTCAATTTTAGCAATTAGACTACCATCCATATGAGCTTTGAAAGCACATTTGATTCTTTTTATGAATGGTTCGGGTTTGGTTGAACTGAGAATTGAATGGATGATTGAAGAATTATTTTTTTTACCCCCTTCTGTAAATTCTTTAGGTTTTTCAGTTACCGCTTGTTTTGCGATTTTACCGAGAGCCTTTTCGGCTCGAGGAGGCATAGGGGTCTTTGTTCCAATATTATTCAAATATTGTTCCGTAATAATCTTAACTAATTTTTTTCTTAAATATGATTCGGACATTTCGTTAGTGGTTTCTTTTTGGTTTTTATTAGACAAATAATCCAAGAAGTCAGACAAAGATAAATTAAATGCCGATAATCCCAAATTAGATTCCATTTTGTTTTTATCAATTACAGAATAAATCCCGTCTATGGTTAAGTGGTCATTTTCCAAATCTTTATGAGTCAAATAATCCTCACCATCAATATTTATCAAATAGAACCGTCCTCGGGATTTGTATTTATCAAAAAGTATTTCCCCCGATTTTGTGTTAGTGAAGATTTTCCCGCGAAGTCTTTTTGGTATCTCTTCGAAATCCTTAATCTCTTTGGATTTATTAAAGAAATGTTTACCATGTAAAACCTTCAAATAATTATCAAGTTTGTTACCCATCTGTAACAAATAAATATTTGTACAATAGAATCAATTTCATATCTTTGTCAAAACTAATCGAAATGAAAAAAGCAATCACAATTTTATCTTTAGTTGTTATTTCGTTTTTCCTCATGTACAAAGTTTCGGATTTCAAACCTATTATCAATAAAAATCAAAATATAAAAGGTATTGATATTTCCCATCATAATAAAATTACTAATTGGAGTAAGGTGAGTAAAACTTCTACTTTCTGCCTTATGAAAGCCACCGAAGGTAAGTCCCACAAAGACAAAAAATTTATTTCAAATTGGGATAGTTCAAAGAAACATAATATGGTTAGGGGTGCATATCATTTCTTCTCTCCCAACGTTTCAGCAGAAAAACAATTCAAAAATTACCAAAGTCGTGTGACCCTACAACGAGGCGATTTCCCACCAATCTTAGATGTTGAACTGAAAGAATGTGACATAGATGAGGTTAATAAGTGGTTAGAAATGGCCGAGAATCACTACGGAGTAAAACCAATTGTTTATACAACATATATGTTTTTTAAAGTTTTCATGGATGGTAGATTAAAAGATTATCCAATTTGGATTTATATGAGTGATAACATGGGTATTCAACCATCTTTTGATGATTATGAGTGTGTTCTATGGCAATACAATCAAAAGGGAAGAATATCCGGTATTTCAGGAAATGTTGACTTGAACTATTTTTTGGGAGATAATCTTGATTTGAAAAATATTCTTATTCAGTAATTAAATTTTTCCTGGCAACATATAGTTGGGATTTTCCTCTCTATACTTCTCAACTTTCGTAGGTTGCTTAGGTTCGGGTACCTTTGCCAATGGTATAACCTTTCCGATATTATTCATTGTGTCAAAAGCCTTTCTAAACTGTGGCATATATTTGTGAACACCTCCAATATTTGGAAAATAATTTTCAATAGGTTTTGATTTGTTCGTTATTGCTTTGACCTTATCATCTTTATATGGGGTTGTAAAGTCTTTAGAACAGGGTGCTGCAATTCCTTTAATATTTGTTTCACACCATTTATTAATTATTCCTGAACCAGCATTGTGTGCGGCAACTGCCATGTGTAAAGCCGCATCTCCACCTAAAGCATTAACCTGTCTCAATTGACCGTTATCATAAATTGTTATCAAATTACCACTATAAAATCTTTGAGCCTTTTTGTAGTTACTTGATAACATTTTGTATAGGGCGTCGGTTGAACCTCCATATGTGTAAAGTGAGTTCATATCGATACCAAACTCTTTTGCAGTACTCGGTTGTATTTGTGCGTATCCCTGTGAGTGGTTCTCACCAAATAGGTTCAATATAAACCCAAGAACTTCTTTTGGTGAAATAAAACTTGTTGAAGAACCTTTACTTTCTCTGAATATTTGAGTGATGGCTGCCTGTAGAAGTTGTGAGTTGTAACCCTTATTTTTTTCAGTCCAAACTAATACGGCAATTGCTAAATTTCTAATGTCACTTTTATTTTGAAATAAAGTTTTTTTCAAACCCTCGGCCCAAGTTATATCTCTAGCATAATCTAAAATACTTTCTAATTCTAAAAATTTAGTAGGATATTGAAAGTTTTTCGGGTTTAACTTAGGTTGGATGGGTTGTTTTGAATATAATTCTCGGGCTTGTATTACAGAAAGAGTTTTTGGAAATTGTCCGTTAGGAAAAAGTAATTTAGCATCTATGTCTCCCTGCGTTTTTTGGTAAGGTCCCCCCTGAACTAAAACATAATCCGCAGTGGGATTTTTTCTCCCCGAACCATCTTTTGGTTGGGTATAGAAAGGTGCGGTCTGTTCCAGCAATAGAATAAACTGTGATTCTGAAATCAAATACTTCATCAGTAATAAATATAACCGTCTCACAAGAATAAAAAAACCCTCCATATGGAGGGTTTGAATTATTCTTCATAGGATTTGACCGATGGAAGGTTTGAATACTCACACCAGAGTTCTTCTCGTCTCTTTATAAGCTCTCTTTTTATTTCTTCAGGAAAATATACTCCATCAGATTCCATGTCGGAAATTGACCTGTAAACCCTATCATACACTTCAATTTTTTTGGTCGCATCTTGTTTTGTAACCAAAGGGGAGTCAAAAAGTTTTCCGATGAATCTAATCATTTTGGTTCTCGGCCCATTTTCCTCTGAAGCTATAGGTGTAGGTTCTTTAGGTGCATTAATCAATTCACGCGCAGTGAACCCGATGAACACAATGAAAAGTGTACTTACAATGCAGGACAAAATGACGATATCTAAGTTTTCCATTTTATTTTCTTTTACTATTGATGTAATTCATAAGCCCGATGATTGTTGGAGGCCACAAACCAATAAAAATTGCTTTGAGTGGGTCACCGTGTGATAGATAGATGTATTCAGATACAAAAATACAAATTACACACATAACGAGAATCAAAATCTCGGAGATTGAAAATTTATTCATTTTTTCGAATTTTTAATTGAATTGTTAATTTCTTCTATTGTTATGAAAAACAAATATATTCCAATCAAATAGATGAAAAGTTTTGTAAGACCTATACCAATCATAAATTATTTTTTTTCTTGTAATGTCTCTACCAAAACCCACCCGAAAAACATAATTCCGATTGGGAGATTCAAAGATACGGCAAAAGATACAGATAACCCAATTCCAATAATAATTTTTATGAAACGGAGACCATCACTAATAATTCGTTTTGCCCAAAAGTTATAAAAGTTATTCATGTTTTTTTGAAAAAATAAAAAAAACAAAACAACAAATCAAACAAAAAATTAAAAACCTAATATTCTTTTTCTTTTGATAATATCCTTGATGTGAAGATAAAAATCTTCGAGGGTTTCTTCACCTGAATTAATTTTCTCAATTACCTCTTCTTTATTATATAAAGTATTTCCAACAATAAAATCTATCATTTCCTCATCTGAAATACCCTCTTCCTTCAAAGACTCAGGAATACATTCATAATCTCTTTCACCCACGTTGATGTTATCAATTCCAAGTCCTGACTCACCAACAATTTGTTCGAACTTCGGAACCATTGTTTCGTCATACCATTCAGCAATTGCATTCATAACATACGATTGTCTTATGGTTAGCATACTCGAAAGAGTTTCAACAATAATTTTTGAAACAATTAGGTCTCCTTTATCAAATTTACCTTTATCGAAATAATAAAAGGCAACAATTCTATCTTTTCCATCAATACACCAATCTTCACGGAGGTTTCCGTAGTTACGAGACTTAGGAGTTATTTTTCTTTTACCCTCTGAAATATAATAATCCATATATTTTTCGATGGCGTCAGAAATTGATTGACTACTTTTATTAAGTTTTTTGTATTGAGTTTCTGTAATAATAATTTTCATCAAAAATAAATATGAAATATTTTAGAATCGGGTATTCATCACATAGATACTTTGGAAATCACGACCAAAAGTTTCTTCCAAAACTTTTAAAATAAACTGTCTTGCCAATACCTCAGAAAGACCAAAATAACCCATCAAACTCTCATAAAACCAATCAACCACTCCAACAAGTCCATCATCATTTGATATCTCAAAAATTATCTTTCCATCTTTTTTAATGATGGTCAAATCATATAAACCTTTACTACTTTCAACAACATCATCAAGTTGGTCTTTGATATAATTTTGTGCAAGGTCGTGGAGCTTATTTTCAGTTAAAATTATTTTCATATACTATCAGTTTAATATATCATCTCGTTTAATATGTCACACTTTCCGCATCTTGTTCAAATTCGTTATTGAACCAATCAATAACATATGTCATCATTTGGTCTCCAAAATAAGATTCCAAACTTTCGAATAGTTCGCGAGCAAGAACAAGTTCCTTTTTCCAAAAATAATATCTTGCAAATTGAACATGAGGTTTGGTTTTTTTATAATAACTCAAATAGTCATCATCACCATTACCAGTATATGATGCAACACCAGCTTTTTCTTCTGTAAAATTGGGTTCAAGAATATTCACCATCTTTTCAACCAAGTCGGGTAATCTATTTTCAGAAATAATATATCTCATGACTCAACAAACTTAACCTCTACATTAAATTTATTTTCAAACCATGGTACTATGATTTCTTCTGCTTGCTCATTTGTTAAAGGAAATAAAAAAATGAAATCATTTTTGAAAGTTTTACTAATCCATAACCTTCCATCAGTATAGTCATATTCCATATATTGAGGTATCACTCCATAATCATCTACATCTCCACTGGGTTGTTCAATAACCAAAAAAGGACCGCTGTCATAAACCCTATTGGATTCCACGAAGTTATCCAAATAGTTTAATATGAACTCTTTCAATCTACTTTCTGATAAAATGTATTTCATATATTATCAAAGTATTCTTTGGCTTTATTCCTTGTCTTAGTCTCAAAATAATCCCAAACATTATGTGGTCTGTCGTAAAAAGCTAATATTCCTTTACTTATACCTTTAACTTCATTACCTGAATCATATTCAACATCACGTTTATTTCTCAATTTATAACAATGGTATGTCAAATATTCGGTCCGGTCTTCTTTTTTAACTTCAACACTAAAACATAAAAAGTTACGTCCTTTATTACCCATACCTGAACGTTCGAATTTGATTTCATAGGTAATACCGAGGCTGTCCATGAATTTTTCGAAACCTTTAACAAAATTCGGGTCCATAAAAATAAATACTACTTGGAAACCATATATTTTTATAACATTGATTTTGTGTGGGCATAAAAAAACCCTCTTTTTGGAGGGGTTTAATATATAAATTGAAATTTGATTATTTTTTACAATAATTTTGTTGAACCATTGTATCAAGTTGAAGACCCGTCTTAACTTTATAATCATTGCCGACTTGCCAAATTGCTTTATCGCAATACCAAATAAGTGATTTTTTTCCTGATTTTGTACCAGTGACTTCACCTTGAATGGGGTTGTTCGCCTTTGTCATACCTTGAGCGGGATAATCTTGAGTCATGGGGGACAAACTATCAATTCTGAACGTGTCACCACCTGCAACATTGAAGGTTTTCCCAACGAATTGTTTCAAATCCCCAAGTGGTCCAGAGGATGTTTGTTCGTTGATAGGTTTAACATCACCTAATTTTGATTCAATCAATTTTGAAAATTTTTCAGTGTATACTTTCATTCCACCTGTGTGTTGCTCACGGATAGCATTTTTTTCTTGTTCAGTCAAGTTGTTTAATAAGTGTTTCATAGTTTTATTTTTTACAGAATTGTTTTAATTCGTTGATTAATTTTTCTTCAGAGGATATTGATAATAATTTGCTCATACAGATAAATATATCAGAAAAAATTAAAAAAACGACCCTACCCTTTGTGATGGTCACATCAAAAATCTTCCAAGTCCTCAAAAAAATCGGGGTTTAATCCCAAATTAATCTCGACCCATTTTAAAATATAATCTTGGGCTTCATCATAAGATATTCCAAAAAAAACAGAAACGGAATGAACAAACTTTTGTGATATTGAAATCCCTAATCTTTCACCTTCTTTTTCAATCCCAAAAATTTCTTTATCACCAAGTGTATAATAATGGTAAAAACCACCACCAATACCATGATATTGTTCTTCAATTCCATCCAACACACCATCAAGGTACGTCATTATTACGTGGTCCAACCTTCTTTCAGAAATAATATATTTCATCACCAATAAATATCACAACCCTTTTTCTTCTTTAATGCCCATCACCTCCTTGATACTCAATATTGTTTCTTAAAGGTTCATTTATTAATAAAGGTTTGATTTTTCTTTGATGACGATACTTTTTAGAATCTGCTCATACTTGTCTTGTGTGAGTTGGTCTTGTGTTCTTTGCCAAAATTCGATATCTTCAGGTTTGGGATGTTTGAGTGCTTCAGGAATATATTCTTGACCCTTGACAGGAAAATTAATATTATATAAGGTGATAAGGTTAGAACCCTCACATCTTTCACCTGTCGTTAAGTTATGACATTCAGTTATGAATATAACTCCCCTATCGTAAAGGTCTTTGAAATTAAGGTGTATTCTTCTTTTTTTAAGACCCATTACTTCTTGAATTCTCAATATGTTTTCTTGTAAGTTCATCACCAATAAATATCACGACCCATATGTCTGAAATGGTCATTTCAAATGTGAAAAAACCTTTCTAATTTTCTTAGGTAAGGAACTAAGGGTAATAACTTTGGCTTTAATTGTATCAAGACCCTTTCTAACTGCTTTTTGTGCTCTATGATGTCCATCAATAATTGCAATGAACTCACAATCATCATTCACAAAAATCAATATGGGGTAATTCAAGTCAGCCTTTTCAATCTTGGCAATCTCATCATCATCACCATCCCAAGACAAAAGGTGGGGTTTCAATTGCTTTACAGAGTACTCCTGAACAGGTATGTCTTCTGTTGCATCCAATAAATCGAGGAGAGTAATCTTATCACCTTTTTCGTTTTCCCATGAAGTATCATGAAGACCTTCGACAAGTAATTTATATTGTGATTCGGAAATAATATATTTCATAAACAATAAATATCACGACCCCATATGTCTGAGATGGTCTATTCAAGGACATACACCCAAGCGTTTTGTTTGTAGTTACCGAATTTTTTTAACGCATTTGTAGTTCGATGCCAACCCTCCAACAAATCATACTTTCCGTCTT
>Ga0172367_10001405_pt1 | contig 35111 bp, 30 predicted proteins | sample Lak10m_FD_114542 | JGI IMG/M metagenome (GOLD analysis project Ga0172367, IMG submission 114542) | Freshwater microbial communities from Kabuno Bay, South-Kivu, Congo - kab_022012_10m | ecosystem: Environmental > Aquatic > Freshwater > Lake | place: Democratic Republic of the Congo: South-Kivu... | reverse complement strand
CTTGAACCCTAGCGATAACTGCGTCTGAATCATCGTCCGCTCTTCAATACTCAATTGTGTGTAGATTTTACTCATGCAACATTCTCTCCTAAATATGTTGCACTTGGGGTTTGAGCGCGCCGAAGCAAATATGAAAATGAATACAATGAGTATTGCTCTGGCTGCTGCCCTGTTGAGCATGAGCGCAGCCCATGCGAGTGAATTCAAAGGTGCTTATGTAGGCGGCAACATCGGCTACAACAAGAACACACCAAACACTGCAAGCACTTCCAATAAAGTTTACCCTGGCTTGCAAGCAGGTTATAACTGGGACATCAGCAACAATGTCGTGCTGGGTCTGGAAGGCTTCGTTGACGGTCACCGCAAATCTATCACTAGCAATGATGCAGGTATTGATGCCAAGGCTGGCTATGTTATGGGCAATCTGATGCCTTACGCGCGCTTGGGCGCTGCGGCGACACAGCCGGGTACACGTGTACACGGTGGCTTGGGTTTGGAATACAAATTCGCACCACAATGGTCCATGTTCGGTGAGTTCACTGCTGATCGTAAGTCGGTCAATAATGTCTCTCATAAAAACACCAATTTTGCTATTGGTGTCAACTACTACTTCGACAAACCAGCGGTTGCCGCAGCTGTGGTTGCTGTTGCAGCGCCCGTTATCATGAAAAAGGCCGAGCCTGTTGCTGCTCCAGCGCCCGCACCGGTGGTTGCTCCAGCACCTGCTCCCGCACCGGTCGCTGCTCCAGCTCCTGTTGCTCCCGCAAAAGTATTCACATTGAAAGGCACCAACTTTGCCACCAATTCCGCAAAGCTGATGCCTGCTGCTAGCCAGCAGATGGCTGAAGTGTTGGACTTCGCTGCACACAATGCGGATGGCTTGAAGGTTGTTGGTCATACCGACAGCCGTGGTAAGGAAGCAGCTAACCAGAAGCTTTCTGCTGCCCGTGCCGCATCAGTCAAGGCTTATCTGGTCAAGCATGGTGTGGATGCCAAGCGCATCACGACTGCTGGCAAGGCTTCCGCCGAACCAGTGGGTGACAACAAGACTGAAGCTGGTCGTGCAGCCAATCGTCGCGTTGAAGTGACCGCAGTTCCGGCAGCCAAGTAATCTGCTTCAAGCTGTATCAAGAACGGGCCGGAGACGGCCCGTTTTTTTTTGTCGCGAATTTATGTTGCAAGCAGTTGTGTGGACTCATCTGAGTGGCACTGCGATGCTAATATGGCGGCCTTTGGTTTCCTTATGATTGAGCTATGAAACTTGCAATTGGACAAATGAATTGTGTGCTGGGTGATTTGGCAGGTAACTCGGCCAAAATTTTGCACCAAGCTGAGCAGGCGCGCGCGCAAGGCGCACAACTGTTGCTCACGCCCGAGCTGAGTCTGTGTGGTTATCCACCAGAAGATTTATTGTTGCGCCACGGTTTCTATCAGGAATGTGCAATTGCCTTGCAGGCGCTGGCTGTTCAAGTGCGCGATATAGCGGTGTTAGTGGGGCATCCCTATGCGCTGGATGGCAAGCATTACAACGCGGCATCTTTATTACGTGATGGTGAGATTGTGCTGACCTATTGTAAGCATGACTTACCCAACTATGCGGTGTTCGATGAGAAACGTTATTTTGACAGGGGAAGTGAGCCCTGCATGTTTGAAATTAGCGGTGTGAAATTCGCACTGAATATTTGTGCTGATGTATGGGAGCCGGAAGCGGCGCGACGTGCTCGCACGACTGGTGCGCAAGTGTTATTGGTGATGAACGCCTCGCCATATGCCATCGCCAAGCAAGAGCGCAGATACAGCACGGTAGAAGACCGTATCGCGGAAACCGGTATGGCCGTGGTGTATGCCAATCTGGTAGGTGGGCAAGATGAGTTGATTTTCGATGGTGGCTCGTTTGCGATGGATACGTCCGGTAAGTTGCAGCACCAAAGTGCACAGTTCGAGGAGTGCCTCGCAGTGCTGGACATCGATGTACGTGGAGAAGTGCAGGGCAGCCTGTCACCTTTGTTAGGCAAGGAGGCGGCGGTCTATCGGGCATTATGTCTAGGGGTCAAAGACTATATTGGTAAAAATAAATTTCCTGGTGTGTTACTGGGTTTATCGGGCGGGATAGATTCGGCCTTGACGCTGGCAATAGCGGTCGATGCGCTGGGGGCTGACAAGGTACACGCGGTGATGATGCCATCGCCTTACACGGCGCAGATCAGTCTGGATGACTCACGTGAGATGGTCAAAATCCTGGGCGTGCGCTATGACGAGCTGGCTATTGCGCCGATGTTTGATAATTTTCAGACTATCCTCAGCCCTACTTTTGCGGGGCGCGATGCGGATACCACAGAAGAAAATCTGCAAGCCCGCATACGCGGCACTTTGCTGATGGCACTGTCCAATAAATTCGGCTCACTGGTACTGACTACGGGCAACAAGTCCGAAATGAGCGTCGGTTATGCCACGCTCTATGGTGATATGGCGGGTGGCTTTGCCGTGCTCAAAGATGTGTGCAAAACCCTAGTCTATGATTTGTCGCGTTACCGCAATACGTTGGGGTATGTGATACCCGAACGCATCATTACTCGTCCACCCAGTGCAGAACTCCGTCCCGACCAGACCGATCAAGATAGTCTGCCGCCGTATGACATCCTGGATGCGATTGTGAGCTGCTACATGGAGCAGGATATGGCGATACCTGAGATTGTCGCGCGCGGCTATGCGGAAGCAGAGGTGCGGCGGGTGGTGCGCCTGATACGTCTGAGCGAATACAAACGGCGCCAGTCGGCAGTAGGCATACGGGTGACCGAGCGCGCCTACGGCAAGGATTGGCGCTACCCCATCACGATGCGTTATCAGGATGGTTTTTAATGTGTGCCGCCGCCTGCCCGGCAGGCGGTGTGCGCTTGACGAAGAACGGGTTTCCATTTAGTGCCGAGGTTTGATACAATGCGCCGCGTTTTGTGATGGGCTTCGAGCCCGTTTTTTATTTGTGGGCCGTGTTTTATGGATGCAGTGAAGATTATTGAGGCCACCGTTAGCGGTCTGGGCTACGAATTAGTGGATGTGGAGCGCTCCGGGCGCGGCATGTTGCGCGTGTTCATCGATAAGCCGGAAGGCATTTCGGTGGATGACTGCCAGTTGGTCAGCAATCAGCTGACCCGTTTGTTCCTAGTTGAGAATATCGATTACGACAGGCTGGAGATTTCTTCTCCCGGCTTGGATAGGCCGCTAAAGAAAGAGGCTGATTTCGTGCGCTTTGCGGGGGGGAAGGCGCAGCTCAAATTGCGTATGCCTATCGCGGGGCGCAAAAATTTCGTGGGCATCATCGGTGTATTGGATGCGGGTGTATTGCAGTTGGATGTGGATGGTGTAGCTGTCGCCATTGAGCTGTCGAATATGGATAAGGCCCGTTTGGTGCCGACTTTTTAATGAGTGTCTAGGTGATTGGGCGTAACACGTTCGATTGTTGATGGGCAAGTAACTAGCTGGAGAATGGTATGAGTAGAGAAGTGTTGTTGTTGGTGGATGCGTTGTCACGCGAGAAAAACGTGGATAAAGAAGTGGTGTTCGGCGCACTCGAATCCGCTTTGGCTTCTGCGACTAAAAAACGTTTTGATGACGAAGCGGATGTGCGCGTCTCCATCGATCGCAATACCGGCGAGTACGAATCGTTCCGCTGCTGGGAAGTGATGGACGACGAAACTTTCGAGACACCTGATCTGCATATCAAGCTGGCAGAAGCGCGCAAACATGATGCGAGCATCGAGCTGGGCGGCTTCATCGAAGAACCGTTGGAATCCATTGACTTCGGTCGTATTGGCGCACAAGCCGCCAAACAAGTGATTTTTCAGCGCATCCGTGATGCCGAACGCGAGCAGATTCTGGCTGACTTCATGGATCGTAAAGAGCATCTGGTGTCCGGCACGGTAAAGCGTGTGGAGCGCGGCAATGCCATCATCGAATTTGGCAAGATCGAAGCTTTGCTGCCACGAGATCAAATGGTGCCTAAAGAAAATCTGCGCGTGGGTGACCGTGTTAAAGCGCATCTGTTGCGTGTGGATCGCACTGCGCGCGGCCCGCAAGTGATTTTGTCGCGTACTTCAAACGAGTTATTGAGCAAGCTGTTTGAATTGGAAGTACCTGAGATCGAAGAGAAGATTCTGGAGATCGTCAGTGCCGCGCGTGACCCCGGTTCGCGTGCCAAAATCGCGGTGCGTTCGCACGATCAACGTATCGATCCTATCGGCACCTGCGTCGGTATGCGTGGTTCACGTGTACAAGGTGTGACCAATGAGTTGGCTGGTGAACGTGTTGACATTATTTTGTGGGCGGAAGACCCAGCTACCTTCGTCATCAACGCGCTGGCACCCGCTGAAGTCAGCAGCATTGTGGTCGATGAAGACAAGCACAGCATGGATGTCGTGGTAGAAGAGGAAAATCTGGCGCAAGCCATCGGTCGTGGTGGTCAGAACGTGCGTCTGGCTACCGAGCTGACTGGCTGGACGCTAAATATCATGACCATAGAGCAGTCCAGCGAAAAACATGCGGAAGAGTTCTCCAAGATCCGCACGCTGTTCATCGAGAAGTTGGATGTTGATGAGGAAGTAGCCAACATCTTGGTGGAAGAAGGATTCAATAATCTGGAAGAAGTGGCTTACGTTCCTTTGGAAGAAATGTTGTCTATCGACGGTTTCGATGAGGACACCGTTGAAGAGTTGCGCAGCCGTGCGCGTAACGTGTTGCTGACTGCCGCTATTGTCAATGAAGAAAAAGTTGAGCATGGTATCGAAGATCTGACCAAGCTTGAGGGTATGGATGAGGAGACTGCGCGCGTGTTGGCAGCCAAGGGTATCGTGACTCAGGAACAGTTGGCTGATCTGGCTGTAGATGAGTTGGTGGAGCTGACAGCGATGACTGCTGATCGCGCCAATACATTAATCATGACCGCTCGCGCCCCTTGGTTTAAGTAATATCGGAATAAGTAGTCATTAAGGATTGAAATGGGAAAATTAAACGTAGCGCAATTTGCAACTGAATTGAATCTGCCAGTTGCTTTGCTGCTCGAGCAGCTTCAGTCTGCTGGTATAGAAAAGCAGCAAGATACGGACGCTATCTCCGAAGCTGATAAGGCTCAGCTGCTCGCACATCTGCGTCAGTCGCACGGTGGAGGTGCTAAGAGGATTACTTTGGCGCGTCGTGAGACCAGTGAGATTACCAAAGCTGACAACACTGGCCGTGCCCGCACCATCCAGGTTGAGGTGCGCAAACGCCGTGTAGTCGCTACGCCGGCTGCGCCCGTTGTGGCAACGCCGCTTGCTGCCCCCGCCGAGATTCCAGTAGCCGTGGTTGACGATCAGCAGCGCGTGATGCGTGAACAGGAGGCACGTCTGCAAGCAGAGTTGGCTGAGCGTCAAGCCGCCGAATTGCAGGCGAAACTGGCGCGTGCCAAAGCCAAACCTGCCGAAGAAGTCGAACTGGTCACTGAGGTTAAAGCTGAAGCGGCGGTTGAGACGGTGGTTGTACCGGTGGTCGAAGTTGCCGCCGCGCCTGTTGCTCCGGTTGACACTCCGATGATAGGTGCGCCAGTGTTGCGTCGTGTGGCCAGACCACCAGTCAAGCCAGTTGCGCCTGTTGTTGCTGCGCCGGTTGCTGCCGCTCCTGTAGCGGCTGTCGCTAAAGAAGGAACGTTGCACAAGCCCGCGCCCAAGCCCGGCGATAAGGTTGAGCGCTTCTCCAGAACGGCCAAGCCTGCGGACAAGCAAGCTGTCAAACGTGATGAGCCGGGCGCGCACAAGCGCCCTGTAGGTAAATCAGACAATGGCCCGGGTAGTCGTACCGGTGCATGGAGTTCGCCCGTACGTGGTAAGCGCCACGACAAACATAGCAAGCAGGCAGCACCTGCGGCGGGCGAGTCTTTCGTGATGCCTACAGAAGCAATCGTGCATGAGGTTTCTGTACCGGAGACTATTTCGGTTTCCGAGTTGGCGCAGAAGATGTCGGTTAAAGCGATTGAAATCATCAAGGCCTTGATGAAGATGGGCTCTATGGTCACCATCAATCAGGTGTTGGATCAAGAAACTGCGATGATTGTGGTTGAAGAAATGGGTCACATCGCCAAGCCCGCCAAGTTGGATGATCCTGATGCATATTTGTTAGACGACGAAGTGCATGAAGATGCGGTATTGGAGTCGCGCGCGCCTGTAGTAACGGTGATGGGTCACGTGGATCACGGTAAGACCTCTTTGCTGGATTACATCCGTCGTAGCCGGGTGGCCTCTGGTGAAGCGGGCGGTATTACGCAGCACATCGGCGCATACCATGTGAATACACCACGCGGCATGATTACCTTCCTCGATACGCCGGGTCACGAGGCGTTTACTGCGATGCGTGCACGCGGTGCGAAAGCGACTGATATTGTTATTCTAGTGGTTGCTGCCGACGATGGCGTGATGCCGCAGACTAAAGAGGCGATTGCTCATGCACGCGCCGGTAACGTGCCGCTGGTGGTTGCACTGACCAAGGTCGATAAGCCTGATTCAAATGTAGAGCGCGTCAAACAAGAGCTGGTTGCCGAAGGTGTGGTACCTGAAGATTGGGGGGGCGATGCAATGTTTATTGAAGTGTCTTCTAAGTCCGGTCAAGGTATAGATCAGTTGTTGGAAGGTGTCCTGTTGCAGGCAGAAGTTTTGGAACTCAAAGCGCCTCGCGCCAGTAATGCCAAAGGTCTGGTTATTGAAGCGCGTTTGGACAAGGGTAAGGGACCGGTCGCAACGGTGCTGATTCAGTCCGGTACTATGAAGCGCGGTGATGCTGTACTGGTCGGTTCCGTGTTCGGTCGTGTACGGGCGATGTTGGATGAGAATGGCAAGGTAATTGCGGAAGCAGGCCCGTCGATACCAGTTGAAATTCAAGGTCTGTCTGAAGTTCCCGCTGCCGGTGAAGAGCTGATGGTGCTGACCGATGAGAAGCGTGCGCGTGAAATCGCCCTGTTCCGTCAAGGCAAATATCGCGGTGTGAAGCTGGCTCAACAGCAGGCGGCCAAGCTTGAAAATATGTTCGAGCAGATGTCCGAAGGTGAAGTCCGTGTCTTATCTCTAATCGTTAAATCTGACGTTCAGGGTTCTGCGGAAGCAATCGCACAATCTTTGCAGAAACTCTCTACTACGGAAGTCAAAGTGAATCTGATTCATGGCGGGGTAGGCGCGATCAGCGAGTCCGACATCAACTTGGCACTGGCTTCCAAGGCTATCGTGATTGGTTTTAATACCCGTGCCGATGCAGCTGCCCGCAAGCTGGCCGAATCGACCGGCGTGGATATTCGTTACTACAACATCATTTATGCCATGGTCGATGAGATCAAAGCTGCGTTGTCTGGCATGTTGGCACCGGAGAAGCGCGAGAGCGTGATGGGTATGGTGGAGGTGCGCCAAGTGTTCACCGTTTCCAAGATTGGCACGATTGCCGGTTGTATGGTGCTGGAAGGCGTGGTCAAACGCGGTGCCAAGGTACGTGTGTTGCGCGGCAACGTGGTGATACACGATGGCGAGCTGGATTCGCTGAAGCGTTTCAAAGATGATGTCAAAGAAGTCAAAAACAACTTCGAATGCGGTCTGTCCTTGAAGGGGTATAACGATTTGCAGGTTGGCGATAAATTGGAAGCCTACGAGATCATCGAGGTTGCACGCGCACTGTAATGGCTAATTACGCACGTACCGACAGGGTGGGGCAGCAAATGCAACGTGAGGTTGCAGAGCTGATACGCTTGGAGATTAATGATCCACGCGTTCGTTTAGTCACCATTACTGGAGTAGAGGTAGCAGGGGATTATTCGCACGCCAAGATATTTTTTACGCGGCTTGATGGCAAGCATGCTGAGGCGCAAGAAGGATTAGATAGAGCCAGCGGATTTTTGCGCAAGCAACTTTCACGCAGCTTGAAGTTGCGCATCATGCCGCAACTGCATTTTATTTATGATGCCTCTGTGGAACGCGGTAGTACTTTGTCGCAACTCATCGATCAAGCCGTCGCTAGTGACAAGAATCTTCCTGATAACGCCGAGTAATTTATATGGCGCGTACCTACCGTCCTTTAGACGGTGTCCTGTTGTTTGATAAACCCTTGGAATTGAGTTCCAACATCGCTCTGCAAAAGGTGCGACGTTTATTTCAAGCCGAAAAAGCAGGCCACACCGGCACATTAGATCCACTTGCGACGGGCTTGTTGCCGATATGTTTTGGTGAGGCGACTAAATTCTCCAATGCATTGTTGGATGCGGATAAGACCTATCGTGCCACCGTGAGACTGGGGCAGACCACTGCCACAGGGGATGCCGAGGGTGAGGTATTAAGTATCCACGAAGTGCACGTCACGCAACAGCAATTGGATGAAGTATTGGAGAAGTTTCGTGGCTCGTCGCAGCAATTGCCTCCGATGTATAGCGCACTCAAGCACGCCGGTAAGCCGTTGTACGAATATATCCGTGACGGCGTGACCATCGAGCGCGAGTTGCGCGACATCTATATTCATGAGTTGCTGTTACACGGTTTCAATGGTGAGTCGCTGGACATCAGTGTGCGTTGCAGTAAAGGCACGTACATCCGTACGTTGGGTGAAGATATAGGTGCGGCCTTAGGTTGCGGGGGGCATCTCACTGCGCTGCGTCGCACTGCCATTGCCCATTTCGATCTTCAGTCTGGCTATACCTTGGATCAACTCAGTGATATGAGCGAAGTCGAACGGATGGCTAGTCTGCTGCCAGTCGATAGTCTGATGCCGGATATGCCCAAGTTGCAGTTGGACGAGGTCCAAGTCAAGCGTATGGCGCAGGGACAGCGACTGGGTTTGGACACAGGTTTACCGGACGGAAAAGTGAGCCTATACGGCCCGCTGGGCTTTGTCGGAGTGGGGCGCTTGCAGGGTCGTCGTCTGGCGGCAGAGCGTTTGTTATCCAATATCGCCAAACAAGCAGCAATCACCTCGGCCCCATAAAAATTTGGGGTTGAGTATTCAAGGCATTCAGGGTTAGAATGCGCAACTTTTTTTAGGAGTGTAAAACCAATGGCAATTACAGCCGCGCAAAAAGCGCAAATCGTTACTGACTTTCAACGCGCAAAGAGCGATACCGGTTCCCCCGAAGTTCAAGTGGCTTTGATTACCGCGCGTATCACTTACCTGACTGAGCATTTTAAAGACAATGCCAAAGATCACCATTCCCGTCGCGGCCTGCTGCGTCTGGTTAGCCGTCGCCGCAAGCTGCTTGATTACCTCAAGCGCGAGAACGATGCGAGCTATCGCAACTTAATTGAACGCTTAGCGATTCGTAAGTAAAGTAGTGCAAGCCGGGTCGCGATAGCGGCCCGTGTTGTTTTAGCGGTCCTATCTATTTGGCGCAGCGTTGCGCCATGTCACGTTTAAGGGGTTATCTTGAGTCACTATAAAAAATCGTTCGCCTACGGCAATCAACAACTGACTATCGAAACTGGCGAGATCGCACGTCAAGCAACAGGTGCTGTGATGGTCAGTATGGGTGATACCGTGGTGCTGGTCACCGTGGTGGGCAAACAGGATGTCAAGCCAGAGCAGGATTTCTTCCCATTGACAGTTGACTATCAGGAAAAGACTTATGCGGCGGGTAAGATTCCTAGTGGCTTCTTTAAACGCGAAGGCCGTCCTTCTGAAAAAGAGATTTTGACATCACGTTTGATTGATCGCCCGCTGCGCCCATTGTTCCCCGAGAGCTTTTACAACGAAGTGCAAATCGTTGCTACCGTGATGTCGTCCGACAGCGAGATTGATTCAGACATCCCCGCGATGATTGGTGCATCGGCAGCTTTGGCGATTTCCGGTATTCCTTTCGACGGCCCGATTGGTGCTGCGCGCGTCGGTTATATGGGTGGCAAATACCTGCTCAATCCAACTACGACTGAATTGAAGACATCGCAACTGGATCTGGTTGTGGCGGGGACTGATAACGCAGTGCAGATGGTCGAATCCGAGGCACAGCAGTTGTCCGAGGAGATTATGTTGGGCGCGGTGATGTTCGGCCATGAGCAGATGCAAGTCGTGATTCAAGCAATTAACGAGATGGCCGATGCGGTTGGTAAAGACGAGTGGAATTGGGTGCCTCCAGCAAAGAATGAGCCTTTGATCGCGCGTATCTCAGCATTGGCTGAGGCTGAACTGCAACAAGCGTATGCGATTCGTTCCAAGCAAGAACGTACCATGGCAATTTCAGCCATCCAAAGTAAAGTGCTCGTAGCAGTGGCGGCTGATTTCGCCGATGTAGAAAAGAATCAAGTGAACGATCTTTTCAGTGCGCTGGAAGCAAAGATTGTGCGTGGCCAGATTCTTAGCGGTGAGCCACGTATCGATGGTCGTGACACACGCACCGTGCGCCCTATTACCATCCGCAACGGCGTGCTGCCACGTACCCACGGTTCATCTTTGTTCACCCGTGGTGAGACTCAGGGCATCGTGGTTGCTACCTTGGGTAGTTTGCGCGACGCGCAGAAGCTGGATGACTTGCAAGGCGAGCGTTCGGATCGTTTCATGTTGCATTACAACTTTCCTCCGTATTCAACAGGTGAAACTGGTCGCGTCGGTACGCCTAAGCGCCGCGAGATTGGTCATGGCCGTTTAGCCAAGCGTGCCTTGGTTGCGGTCTTGCCGAGTGAGGAAGATTTCGGTTATGCCATCCGTGTCGTTTCCGAGATTACTGAATCGAATGGTTCTAGCTCGATGGCGTCGGTATGTGGTGGTTGCTTATCCTTGCTAGATGCTGGCGTGCCGCTCAAGGCGCATGTGGCTGGTATCGCCATGGGGTTGATCAAAGATGGCAACCGCTTTGCCGTGCTGACTGACATCTTGGGTGATGAAGATCATCTGGGTGATATGGATTTCAAGGTGGCCGGTTCAGAAAACGGTGTGACTGCGTTGCAGATGGACATCAAGATTAATGGCATCACGCGCGAAATCATGCAGGCTGCTTTGACTCAGGCACGCGAAGGTCGTATGCACATCTTGGGGCTGATGAAAGCTTCCATGCCGAATGCACGCACTGAAGTTTCCGAATTTGCGCCACGTATGATCAAGATGAAAATCAATCCTGAGAAAATTCGTGATGTGAACGGTAAGGGCGGGGCGGTTATACGCGCGTTGACCGAAGAGACCGGTACGACTATCGATATTGATGAAGCTGGCAACATCACCATCTCTTGCGTCAGCAGTGAAGGTGGTGCACTTGCACAACAGCGTATCGCTGACATCGTCGCGGATGTTGAAGTAGGTAAGGTCTATGAAGGTCCAGTAGTTAAGTTGTTGGACTTTGGTGCTCTGATTAACATCCTGCCAGGTAAGGATGGTTTGTTGCATATCTCACAAATCGCACACGAACGCGTGGCAGCAGTAACGGATCACTTGAAAGAAGGCCAGATTGTTAAGGTCAAACTGCTGGAGCTGGATGATAAAGGTCGTATGAAGTTGAGCATGAAAGCTTTGTTGCCTCAACCTGCAGCTGCCGCACATCCGACTACAGAAGCTTAATCAGTCGCGCCCATGAAAAAGCCCCACCCGAGTAATCGGGTGGGGCTTTTTGCATATTACTGTCTGTACAAAACTATGGCCTCCTCTGCAAAAAGTATCGGCTACAACTTTGTCGTGTCAGTCGTTACGAAGTTTGTTGCCCGCACTCAATGCAGGGAGGAGATATTGCTACTACTTGGCGACTTGTCTTTCTCTAATCTCATCCAGAGTTTTGCAATCGATACATAGGGTGGCGGTTGGGCGCGCCTCCAAACGGCTCAGGCCGATCTCGATGCCGCAATTGTCGCAGTAGCCATATTCACCAGAGTCTATCTTGGCCAACATCTCATCGATCTTTTTAATCAGCTTGCGCTCGCGGTCACGATTGCGCAGTTCCAAGCTCATGTCTGACTCTTGAGTGGCGCGGTCGTTAGGATCGGCGAACACGGTCGCTTCATCTTGCATGGTGTGTACAGTGCGATCAATGTCGGCACCCAGACCAGCCTTGATTTCATGCATCACGGCACGGAAATGATCCAATTGCTTGGGGTTCATGTATTCCTCCCCTTTTTTTGCTTTGTAGGGGGTAGCAGCTTTTGGTGATACCGGCATTGCGCTTCTCCAACGGGATAAAAATAAAGTTTGCTTTAATAACAGAATCCATCTGATAGAGCAAATTTTTATGCGGATTAGTAACGGCGGTTATGTTTGCCATCCGTTTCTCCCGCTCAAGTTTTGCCTGTGCAATGACGGTTCGCGTTACGAATTGAGTCTCAGCAAATCGTTGCCGCGCATGATAGAGGTCTCTCTGACCCTGCGCGAACGTGCCGAGAAAGTAGCCGTCAGCCGCAGCTACGCCCATCTGTTCGGCCACATGTGGCCGCCAGCAAGGCCGCGCCGCACGCGGCTTGCGCGTGGTTGCTGATGGTCACCGGTACGCCTAGGATGCGCGCGCGCATTTGCTGCCACACTCGATTCTTCGCACCGCCGCCATTGCTCACCACGCGCGTGATCGGCGCTGCGCCCAATGCCGCGAGCTTGGCATAACCCGCTGCTTCGATGCGCGCCAAACCTTGCAACAGACCATGTAAGAATTCCCCATCATCAGCGGGTCGCGGCGATAAACGCGGCGCGAGATTGGCATCGTTGACGGGAAAGCGTTCGCCGGTTTTGGGCAGGGGATAGTAATCGAGCGGGCTGTCGCGCAGCGGATCGATGCGTGCGCTCAAGGCGGCGAGTTGCGCGTCGTCGAAATATGCCCTGAGCACGCCCGCTCCGGCGTTCGACGCGCCGCCCACCAGCCATAGCTCACCGTATCGGTGGCTATAGATACCGTACTCTGGGGCTTCGATGCGTTGCTTACTAAGCTGTTTGAGCACCAGCGTCGTGCCCAGCGAGGTCACACCGATGCCGCTCTCGTGCACCCCGCTGGCCATAAAGGCGGCGATGCTGTCCGTGGTGCCGGCATGGATGGCGCAATCCCTGGCGATGCCAAAACGGGCGGCGACCTGCGCCTGTATCGTGCCGATGATCTCGCCCGGTGCGACTACGTGCGGCAGCAGCGCGGCATGCGGCAAAGCTTGTAGCCAATCCGGCCAGCACAAATTTTCCACGTCATAGCCGCTCTTGAGCGCGTTGTGATAATCGCTCACGTCTATGATGCCGCTCAGTTGCGCGGTAAGCCAGTCGGCCTGGTGCAGGAAATAGTGCGCGCCGGGATAGTGCTCGGTCAGCCAGAGGAATTTCGCCAACCCTGAAGTCGCGGTGGCGACGGTGCTGTCTGCCGGTGCGATGGCGCGCAGATGCAGCGCTTCCTCCTGCGCCCGCGCGTCGTTGTACAGCAGGGCGGGGGAGACGGGGGCGGCTTGCGCGTCGCACAACAACACCGTGCCGGATGTGCCGTCTATGGCGATGCCTTGTAATTGCGAGGAAAGGGGCTGCGGTAATGCGTTTAGCAGCGTATGCAACGCCGTGCGCCAATCCTCCGGTGTTTGCGTGGCGGGGGTGAGATAGGCAAAGCGTTGTTGCCACACGACAGATTTATTCGCATCAATCACGCAAGCACGTGCGCCAGAAGTGCCGAAATCCAAGCCGAGAAAATAGGGTGGGTTAAACATATTGCTTAAAGATGTGGGACGTGCCTTTTTGTTAATCAGATAACAGACGTAGGGCGCAATCAATATTGCGCCGGAAGTAGTAGAACATTAAACATCCGGTGCAATGCGCTACGCTTATTGCACCCTACGCGGGCTGCGTGGCTTTATTGCGCAGCGTTTGTGTGGACTGTCGGGTTGGGCCGTGGACGCACATTCACCGAGCTTTCCTACACGGAAATGTGCTGACCAAGATAGCGCCGATCAAGCCAGAAGCATCAAGCTTCTTATCGTCTGGGAACACCATGAGATCTTGGCCAAGCTTCATTTTCACCATTAGCTCCAGAGTCAAACTTGAGGTGTCGTCTGGAATGCAGGGACGCCCACCCTTGGTCTTACCATCGGCTATGTTCATGCCCATGCTGAGACCTTGAGTGATGCCCAAAATGTAGAAGCGGCACGCAGCCTTACTGTCAGGGCTCGAAGCGGTGCAAATATCTTGAAGGTCTCCACCGGTCATCGCACTGCCGCTGTCAGCAGCATGAACTGAGGAGACAAACATTAGCGAACACAGAAACGCCCCTATAACTGTTCTCATCTCATTAGCTCCTTGCCAGCGCGGCCCAACGTAAAGTAGATACCCATAAAAAATGCTGTGAAAACCATTTTCGAGGTGCATGTTCTGAATCGTACCATGTAGTGCCTCGTATTGATTTACGGTGTACATTTCGTACCCCCTAATTTTCTGAACAAGACACCTTGCATTTGCCAAGTTGACCTAGCGTATTAACCCCGCGTATTCGACTGCGTATTGAACTGGCTCAATTCAACAAACGGCGCAGGTTGCCAGCCGACTTGGCGGTGTTCGGCGATGACGTTGGTGAAGATGCCGCCGCGCACGTAGAACTTGGCGGTGAGGCGCATGAAGCGCGGTTGGGTCGCGGCGACCAGATCGTTCAGGATGATATTGGTCATGTCTTCGTGGAAGTGTCCTTCCTCGCGGAACGACCACATGTAGAGTTTGAGGCTCTTCAGCTCCACACACTTTTGGTCGGCGATGTAATCGAGGATCAGCGTGGCGAAATCGGGCTGTCCGGTTTTGGGACACAGACAGGTGAATTCGGGGATCTCCATGTGGATATGGTAGTCGCGCTGGGGGTGGGGGTTGGGGAAAGTCTCCAGTGTTTTATTCGCTTGCGTCGTCATTTGGTGAGGTGTCCTGCTTCGGTTAGAATGGCGCGCATTATATCTTCTGCGGTCATTCAATTGCGCCTTTCCCATATCAAGCTAGCCGGTTTCAAATCCTTCGTTGATCCTACTCATATTGCCTTGCCGGGTCAGGTGGTGGGGGTAGTCGGGCCGAATGGTTGTGGAAAATCTAACGTGATTGATGCCTTGCGCTGGGTATTGGGTGAATCTAAGGCCTCTGCATTGCGCGGTTCTACCATGCAGGACGTGATCTTCAACGGCTCCAGCAAACGCAAGCCGGTGTCGCGTGCCAGCGTGGAGCTGGTGTTCGACAACGCGCTGGGCAAGGCGGTGGGACAGTGGTCTAGTTATGCCGAGATCGCCATCAAACGGGTGTTGAAGCGCGACGGGGACTCCAGTTATTTCATCAATAACCAGCAGGTGCGCCGCAAGGATGTGACCGACATCTTCCTCGGTACGGGCTTGGGTTCGCGCGCTTATGCCATCATCGAGCAAGGCATGATCTCGCGCATCATCGAGGCTAAGCCGGAGGAGTTGCGCATCTTTTTGGAAGAGGCGGCGGGTGTTTCAAAATATCGTGACCGCAGGCGCGAGACCGAGCTGCGTATCGCTGATACCCGCGACAATCTGCTGCGTGTTGGCGACATCATTCAAGAGTTGGATAAACAGCTTTTGCACTTGGGCGCACAAGCGGAAGTCGCTAGGCAATATCGTGCTCTGGAAACTCAGCGTGATACCTCGCAAAAAATATTCTGGTTGGTGAAGCGGCAAGAAGCCCAAGCACAGCGTGTGCGTCATCAGCAAGCACTGGAAAAAAACCGTACCGAATTGGAAGCGCAAACTGCCCAGCTGCGTGATATTGAGAGTCAGTTGGAGTCGGTGCGGAGTGGTCATTACCAATTGTCCGACGCGCTGCATGTTAAACAGGGTGAGTTCTACAGCGCGAATGCGGAGATCGCGCGCTTAGAGCAGCAAATCGCGCACGCCGCCACGCAGCGTCAGCGACTCGCGCTGCAAATATCCCAGGCCAAGAAACAGATAGAGCAGCAGAATAGTCAGCGCAGCGGCACGCTTTCTTTGTTGGAGCACTGGCAGCGGCAACAGGAAAGTGCCGTGGTGAAGCTGGCCGAGGCAGAACAGAATGCCGAATGTGAGGCAGAAAGTCTGCCGGCTGCTGAAGAGTCGGCCAGTCAGGCGCAACAACACTACCACGCGGTGCAACGCGAGCAGTTGCATCTACAGCAACAATTGCAATTGGCCGACACGCAACGCGCCAATATGCAGCGCAATGTGCAGCAAGTGGAGTCGCGTCGTTCGCGCTTGTTGCTGGAAAAGGACAATCTGCCGCGCAGCGATGGTGCAGCTTTGCAGCAGGCCAAACAAGAAGTCGCCGAGTTGGAAATAGAGCGCAGCATCGCCGCCGAGCAGTTAGTTAGTCTGCAACAACAGTTGCCGCATGCTGATGAGCAGCGTCGTCAGGCGCGATTAGATTTGCAACAGTTGGAACGTGCGCTGGCTCAGACCGAAGCACGTCTGCATGCTTTGCAACAACTACAGTTGCGCTTGGACAGCGACAAGGATTTAAGTGTGTGGTTGCAGCGTCACGCACTGGAAAGCAAGCCACGTTTATGGCAATCAATTCAAATTGCGCCAGGTTGGGAGAATGCATTAGAGGCGGTGTTACGCGAGCGTATCAATGCCATCGCTTTGGCACAGCAAGATGCGCCGCCGCCTAGTGATACGCCACCTGCCAAACTGGCGCTGCTGTTCACTGCCGATACTGGCGCTGCCATCGTTGTTGAGACTGTGCATCGCCCATTGTTGGATCATGTGCAATGTCATGACAGTAGTGTGATGCCCGCAATCCGCGATTGGTTGCATCAGGTCTATGCGGTCACTGATTTGGAGCAGGCATTGGCGGCGCGCGCGCAGCTACCCGTGGGCGCTTGGCTGGTCACTCCGCAAGGTCATTTAATTGGAGCGCATAGTGTGTTGTTCCATGCGCCCGACAGTCAATTGCACGGTGTACTCGCGCGACAGCGTGAGATTGAACAACTGGAAGGACAAGTAGCCGAGCAGCAACAGAACGTGGCTGTAGCAGCTGAACAAGTGGTGCAGGCCGAGCAATACCATCAGCACATCGATGCGCAACTGCTGCCTGTGCGTAGAACCGGCGAGGAGATGCAGCAGCGTCTGCATGGCTTGCAGATGAATATCCTCAAGCTGACACAAGCTGCGGAACGTAGCGCTGAACGCCTGACCCAGATTGAGCAGGAAATGCAGGAGATGGCCGAATTACTGCTCAACGAACAGATGCAGATGCAAGTGGTCGATGAGCAGATGGCCGAGTTGCGTGAACGTAATGCCGCATTTTTTTCCCAGATAGATGAAGCCCAGCGTCATGCCAACACTCAGGATATGGCGCTGCGCGAACAACGCAGTCGTGTGCAACACGCCCAGCATGCGTTGCAGGAAGCACGCTATTTCAACCAAACTTGTAAGGATAAGATTACTGATTTACAGCGTGGCATAGAGCAGGCTGCGGTGACTTTGTCGCAATTGGAATTCAATCTAATCGGACTAGATGAGGAACTCAATTCCAGTGCCGATGTGGATGTGCAGGCACAATTGCAGCAGGCTTTGCAAGCAAGGCAGGTTACTGAATCCGCATTGGCCGAGGCGCGGAATGCTTTGGAGCACGCTACGGTGACATTGCAGGGCTTGGAGCAGGCACGTATGTCTGGTGAACAGGGCTTGGAGCCATTGCGTGCCCGGATGAACGAGCTGACCCTCAAAGAACAGGAAGCGCGCCTGCATTTCGAGCAATGGTCGGAACAGTTGCAGGGAGTGGATGAATCCGTGCTGTTGCCCTTATTGGAATCGGGTAATTTCAAGGTGCAGTCATTGCAAAATGAGTTGAATCGCTTGCAAGTCGAGATCGAAGCTTTAGGGGCAGTCAACTTGGCTGCATTGGAAGAATTGCAGACGGCGAGCGAGCGTAAAAGTTATCTGGATGCACAGGCACTGGACCTGAACGAAGCGATGGCAACCTTGGAAGATGCGATACGCCGTATCGATAAAGAGTCGCGCGAGTTGTTGATGGATACGTATAACAAGGTCAATGAACATCTAGCCCAGATGTTCCCTATTTTGTTCGGGGGAGGAGAGGCTAAGTTGGTATTAACCGGCGAAGAGATACTGGACAGTGGCGTGCAGGTCATGGCACAGCCGCCCGGCAAGAAGAACAGCTCCATCCATTTGATGTCTGGTGGTGAGAAGGCACTGACAGCAATTTCATTGGTGTTCTCACTATTCCAGCTTAACCCAGCCCCCTTCTGTTTATTGGATGAGGTGGACGCACCGCTGGACGATAGCAACACCGAGCGCCTATGTAAATTAGTGAAGAAAATGTCGGAGCAGACTCAGTTTGTGTTTATCAGCCATAACAAGATTGCGATGGAGATGGCGGAGCAATTGATAGGCGTGACCATGCAGGAGAAGGGCGTGTCCAAGGTTGTCACGGTTGACATACAAGAAGCCTTGCGCATGCGCGACGAACAAATCGTCGCTTAACCAGTGTTGCTACACGGGGGGCTCTTAATGGCAGAACTTGCTAATTTGTTGCTGTGCTTCTTCCGTGCTCTTGGCGCGTTGCGCATCATCTAAAAAGGAGTGCTCACCTGTGCTTGGATCAACTGCCGAGATACGCATACCGTCTTTTAGATTGGCAAGGTTTTGCCGTGCTGCCAAACAGTTGGTTTGATTTTGGGCTTTGAGCGCGGCTTCTTGTTCAGCTTGCGCGGCGGCTGCTTTTTTTGCAGCAGCTTCTTTAGCTGGATCTTTGCTTGCGGAGTTATTGGCCGTAGTTGCCGATACGCCGGAGCTTGCCGGGATACCTGAAGTTGCAGTCAAACTGGGTAAGTCGGGGGGGGGCTACCGATTTGTTTGGCGGCTTTGGCGTGCATAGGCGCAACTTGATCGGAGTAATGTACGTGCCCATTTTCATCTACCCATTTGTTCGCTGTGGCAAAGCTGCTTGGGCTGAGTATCAGGAATAACAGGGCTAGATATTTGCTCATCACTTAACTCTCCGAGAATTGTAGGCGGTTTTCTTACGGTAATTGACCAAAGACAAAGACAAATTCGTACATTACAGGTTATCATCATATCAGTAGAAACAGATATGGCTAATAATAACGATATATCCAGCCAAAAATAAAAAACAGCGGCACGGCTCTAATAAAAATAGCTACACATCCAGCCAAAAATAAAAACTAAATAGAACAAGGCAAAGATTAAGCTATGGCACATAAAAAAGCATCCCATGAAAAGTTCTTTGATACGCAAAAGAACGACGAGTATGCACTTAAGGTATTTAACAGCTATTACGGCGACCACAATCACTCGGGTAAGTTGTACAGTGATTTCCCCGATTTTTTCATGGTTCGCCCCGCAGTACTGGAAGGCAAAGACATCGCTTCCCGTCCATCAGAAAAACTCTTACTTGAAGATTTTATTCAGCGTGCCAAAGCGCGAAATGGTTACGTTGGCGTATCGAAACACCGCAATCCCAAACTAGGTTATTACTGGTTGGAGCTTTCCGTTCTACCATTTATGTTGGGGGACTCGGTCAATAAAGATAACAAGGGAGAGTTTTTCTACGTACTGACCAAATTTATCGAGTTCACCAAAAAAAATCCAAAAATATACGGTGATCTCACCGCTGAAATAGATTCGGATAAAGATTTGGCCATTATGTTTGACGGCATTAGTCGCATGGCGAATCGCTTGCAAGAAAGTATCGAGATGTACTCTGAGGAGATGCTGGTTTCTTACAACCCCAATTGGCCAGCTAGTGAAGTTAAAAATTTACTCAATTCACTTAAAGACAACGACCAAGACTGGTGTCAGGTATTTTTTGAATACATGATGTATGTCATGAGCAATAAGTCTAAGGGTTGACCTTCAGTAGGATGATAGCAGCACCGCTCCCGCCAAGTTGGGGGGGGGCATCACAGTAAGCCAATACGCTAGTATGTTGCATCAACCAGTGTCGTGTGCGCAGTTTCAGGATCGCCTCCCCACTTTTGCTGTTCAATCCTTTGCCGTGTATCACTAGCACACAGCGACTGCGCTGTTCCAGTGCCTTGTGCAGAAATATCTGTAGTGTGCGGCGAGCCGCATCGCTGTGCAGACCATGCATATCCATGCGCGCCTGTACGGGCCAATAACCGCGCGCCAATCTACGCAAAGACTGGCGCGCGATGCCATTGGCAGTGTATTCGTCCGGGGGGCTGTCGAGAAAACTATCCGATAGTGTATCTGGAATGACAACACCGCCCCCTCCGCCAGGCAAGTATGCATGCCGTGGCGGAGTCAGGTTCAGGATACGGTTAGGCTCGGGTAAGGGGGTGACATTACCCAGCGTGGCACGAAACAGCGACGCATCGTCTTGCTGATTGGGCGGCTCCGGTTTAGACATTTTCGGAAGTTTGAATATCGTCTCGTCAATATGCAAGAGCCACCGAGACGGGCAAATCAGCTTGCCTGTGTCGGTGGCTCTCCAAGTGCATGGTTAAGATGCTCAGATCTTTTTCATCGCAGCCAGATATTTATCTGCATCCAGTGCCGCCATACAGCCAGTTGCAGCACTGGTAACCGCTTGGCGGTAAATCTGGTCCTGTACATCGCCAGCAGCAAACACACCCGAGATGCTGGTGGCCGTTGCATTGCCAGTAGAACCACCGCGCGTTCTTATATAGCCATTATCCATTTCCAGCTGTCCGGTAAAGATGTCGGTATTCGGTTTGTGGCCGATGGCGATGAACACGCCTTGCAGCGCAATCTCGGTCTTCTCGCCGGTCTGTGCGTGTTTAAGACGCATGCCATTTACGCCACTGGCATCACCGAGTACCTCGTCTAGCGTTTGGTTGAGTTGCATGGTGATCTTGCCTTCCTCAACTTTTTTCATCAGATGGTCGATCATGATGCGCTCGGCGCGGAAGGTATCGCGGCGATGGACTAGCGTGACATGCTGGGCGATATTAGCCAGATACAGTGCTTCTTCAACAGCCGTGTTACCACCGCCCACCACGGCCACATTTTGACCGCGATAGAAGAAGCCATCACAGGTTGCACAACCGGATACTCCACGCCCCATGAATGCTTCTTCGGAAGGCAGTCCCAGATATTGTGCTGACGCGCCAGTGCAGATAATCAATGCATCACAAGTGTAGCTACCCGCATCACCTACTAATAAGAAAGGCTTCTGTTGCAGTTTGGTCGTGTGGATATGATCGAAAATCATCTGGGTGTTGAAACGTTCCGCGTGTTGTTGGAAACGCGTCATCAGTTCAGGACCTTGCACACCCCTGGCATCGGCAGGCCAGTTGTCAACTTCGGTCGTGGTCATCAATTGGCCACCCTGTGCCATGCCGGTGATTAATACCGGATTGAGGTTGGCGCGTGCGGCATATACGGCGGCGGTGTAACCAGCGGGGCCGGAGCCCAAGATAATGAGAGGATGATGTTGTGAAGTGTTAGACATGCAAGTTCTTCCAGTTTTCAAATGAGGACGGAATTTACCAGTAGTCGCGGCACGGTGTCGAGTTTATCCCTACTGCATCGGGTTCATTCCATGTTGCATAAGGTAGAATCCGCGCACTATGAAATCACTCATCACCTGTGCTTGTGCACTTATCTTCAGCTTGCCTCTTTTTTCCGTGCAGGCTGTGACGTTACCGGGCATTCCTGAGTTCATCGATGAAATGGTCGCCAAGCATCATTTCAAAAAGAACGAGTTGGAGAATTTATTCGAGCATGCACAGCACCGTCCCGAAATTATAGAGGCGATCACGCGCCCCGCTACGATCAAGCCTTGGCCGGAATATCGTGCTGCCTTCGTCAATGCCAAGCGTGTCAAGTTAGGGGTGGAGTTCTGGGATAAATATCGCCAGACTTTGCAACGCGCTAGCCATCAATATGGCGTACCAGCCGAGATTATCGTCGCCATCATCGGTGTGGAGACCATTTATGGCAGGAATGCCGGTAGCTTTCGCACCATCGATGCACTCACCACCTTGGCGTTTGACTATCCGCGCCGTGCGTCATTTTTTCGTGATGAACTGGAAAACTATTTGTTGCTGGCACGCGATCAGGAATTCGATCTGCTGGCGATACGCAGCTCTTACGCGGGGGCTTTGGGTATCCCGCAATTCATGCCTAGCAGTTATCGTAACTATGCGGTGGACTTCAATGGCAATCACAAGATTGATTTGCTGCACGAAGATCGAGATGCAATAGGCAGTGTGGCGAACTATATGCAAGCCTATGGTTGGATTGCAGATGAGCCCGTTGCCAGTTTGACTCGAGTGGAACTGACATCGTGCAGCAGTGATATTAAGACACCACGCATGCTGCAAGATTGGGCAAACGATGGCTTTACGCCGATACACAAGGTCGCGTACAACAAGCCGGTGCGGCTGATGGATTTTACGGTGGATGACGGTAAGGAGTTCTGGTTGGCTTACAACAACTTCGATGTCATCACCAAGTACAACAATAGTGACTTCTATGCCATGTCGGTGTTTCAGTTAGCTGAGGCGATTAAAGCGGCGCGCCATTCGTCACTTAATCAATGATACGTCGGCCACCGTTGTAGTTTTTCTCCCAGTAGGGATTGCTCATTTCATCGATACGGATGCTGCCACCACTGCTAGGGGAGTGGATGAAGGTGTCATTGCCCAGATAGATACCCACGTGCGAGAACTTGCGACGCATGGTATTAAAGAATACTAAGTCGCCACTGCGCAGCTCGCTGCGATAGACGAAGCGACCGTGCTGACTGATTTGGTTGCTATTACGTGGCAGTTTGATACCGGCCACATGCTCGTACACATGCCCTACGAAACCGCTACAGTCGAAGCCACTATCAGGCTCGCTACCGCCATAACGATAAGGCACGCCCAATAGACTCTGCGCATAATCTGTCAATTCGCTATTGCTCACGTTGGAGTGCTCAGAAGCGACAACATTCAAATCGTTGTCACGTGGCATAGGCGCAGAACAGGCACCGAGCAGAAGGATGGAGAGAATCAGGAGTAGTCGCATTGCGCGACTATAATGTACGACCTTCGTTTTTGTAAATTATAGGGGTGTCCCATGAGATTACTGTTACTCAGTATGGTGCTGCTATTTTCGAGCGCGCATCAGCTCTATGCGTACGAGTTGGAGATGGTTGAACTCAAGCATCGCAGCGTAGAAGAGGTTTTGCCGTTGATACGTCCGCTGCTGGCACCGGATGAAGTGGTTAATGGTATGGGTTATCAGCTGATCCTGCGCACCGCCCCTAACACTTTGGTGCAGATCAAACAGATTCTGGCCAGTATCGACCGTGCTCCGCGCCGTTTGCGCATTAGCGTGATGCAGGATGTGGATCAAACCACGCAGGCGCGTATGCGTGAAATGTCTGGTCGTGTGCGTCTGGGCAATTCTGCACGGCTAGATGTGCCAGGGGGCATCAATCAGAGTGGTCTAAATATTCAACTGCAAAAGGGCGGAGATACGTTGAACGCGCGTGTCGATGACCGCAACAGCCAAGTCAATGACCACAAAACTCAACAGGTATCAGTGTTGGAAGGAGGGCAAGCCTTCATTCGTGTTGGCCAAGCGGTGCCCGTGCCACAGCACCAGTTGATACAACATCCTTGGGGGACGCAGGTGGTCGAGCAAATGCAGTATCAGGATGTCAGTAGCGGCTTCTATGTTAGTCCCCGTATCCATGGTGACAACGTGACGCTGGAGATCAGCACGCAAAACGACAGTGTGGGGACAATGCAAGGCAACTACCCTAGCCAGAACGTGCAACACGCAAACACTAGCTTGTCTGGGCATTTGGGCGAATGGCTGGAGATGGGCGGCGTATCGCAACATCAGGAGCGTCGCAACGACAGCCTGAATAGTCGCACTACTGGTCAGACAGATGAGCAGCGCAACATCTATATCAAAGTGGAAGAAATCACACCGTGAGTGCAGCAAGATGTTAAGCAAACTCAATGCCGTGCAGCGCGAAGCGGCCACCTATCTGGGCGGGCCGTTGCTGGTACTGGCGGGCGCGGGGAGCGGCAAGACGCGCGTCATCACCCATAAGATCGCCTATCTGGTGCAGGAATGCGGCTATGCGGCGCGCAACGTCGCCGCCATCACCTTCACCAACAAGGCTGCTAACGAGATGCGCGAGCGTGTCGGCAGTCTGTTGCAAGGCTCGCAGGCGCAGGGCTTGGTGGTCAGCACCTTCCATTCGCTGGGCATGCACATCATGCGCAACGAGGGCAAGCTGCTGGGCTATAAACCGCAGTTTTCCATCCTCGATTCCAGTGATGTATGGAAGATCTTTAGCGAGCTGACCAATTCTGGCGACAAACAAGAGATACGCGACTTGCAGACGCAGGTGTCGAATTGGAAATCGGCTTTTATCTCGCCCGAGATGGCTTTGCAAAACGTGAGCAGCGAAGAGGAACAGGTGCAGGCACGCGTCTATGGTCGTTATCAGGAGACCTTGCGCGCCTATCAGGCGGTGGATTTCGATGACCTGATCCATCTGCCGGTGGTTTTGTTTAAGGAGCATCCCGAGGCGCTGGCGCGCTGGCAGCACAGGTTGCGTTATCTGCTTATCGATGAGTATCAGGACACCAACGATTGCCAGTATCAGTTGACCAAACTGCTGGCGGGGCAACGTGCCGCCTTTACCGCCGTGGGCGACGACGATCAGGCCATCTATGCCTGGCGCGGTGCGAGTATCGAGAACCTACATAATCTGCGTAACGATTTTAGCAATCTGAAGGTCATCAAGCTGGAGCAAAACTATCGCTCCTCGCAGCGCATCCTCACGGTGGCCAATCACCTCATCAATCACAACACCAAGGTGTTCGAGAAAACTTTGTGGAGTGAACACGGCATCGGCGACACGGTGCGCATCTATGCGGCGCGCGATGACGAGCATGAGGCCGAGAGTGTGGTGATGAAGCTGCTGGCGCATAAGTTTGAGCATCACACCAAGTATGCCGATTACGCCATCCTGTATCGCAGCAACTATTTATCGCGCGCTTTCGAGGAGCAGTTGCGCGCGCAACGTGTGCCTTATACGGTTAGCGGCGGCACTTCTTTTTTTGACAAGGCCGAGATCAAGGACATCATTGCTTATCTGCGTCTATTGGCGAATAGCGATGATGATCCCGCCTTCATCCGCGCCATCACCACGCCTAAACGCGGCATAGGCAATGCCACGCTGGAGAAGCTGGGCAACTATGCAGGCAGACGTCAGGTTAGCCTGTTCGAGGCGGCTTTTGAAACGCAGATGGCGGAGTTGTTATCACCGCATCAGCATGAAGATATGATGACTTTCTGCAACTTCATCAACCGCCTAGAGGCGCGTGCCGATACCGCCCCGTGCGCAGAGTTATTGGACGAGCTACTGCGCGCCATCAACTACGAAGCTTGGCTGTACGACTCGTTCGAGTCGCGCCAAGCCGAGACACGCTGGAAGAATGTGCAGGATTTTATCGGCTGGATGAAGCGCAAGGCCGAGGCGGATGAAAAGTCTTTGCTGGACATGGTGCAGACCATCGCTCTCATCAATATGTTGGAAGGCAAGGATAAGGAGTTGGACGCAGTGTCACTGTCCACCCTGCATGCCGCAAAAGGCTTGGAGTTTCCGCATGTGTTCATCATCGGCGTGGAGGAGGACATCCTGCCGTTCCGCGACAGCGACGAAAAGGGCATAGAGGAAGAGCGCCGCCTCATGTATGTGGGTATCACGCGTGCGCAACGCAGCTTGCAGATTAGTTATTGCAACCGCCGTCGGCGCGGCAAGGAGTGGTATGCCTGCGAGCCCAGTCGTTTTCTAGATGAAATGCCGGAAAATTCGCTGACTTATGCCGGTGGCCATGCTGATGCCACGCCCACGGTGAGCAAGAACGAGGGCATGGATAAACTAGCCAAACTGAAGGCAATGCTGAATAAATCTGGAGTCGTGTCATGACCATCCTTAGCAGCAACGAACTGCGCGCCGCAGCCTTGTTTTGGCTGCTAGAAGGCGATGCTGAAAACAAGGCGAACGGCGTGCGCGAGCTGGCCGCACGGTGGGCGGCAGGTAGGATGAGTTTGGATGTGCATGCTGCATTGCTTGCGCCTCTCACTATCCCAGGACGACCGGCTCGCCCCGAGCTCGTGCTGCCCAAGGATTTGCAACATCGCTCCATGGTTACACCTGAGGGCCGCGCCACCTTGGTTCATGCCATGACTCATATTGAATTCAATGCCATCAATCTGGCACTGGATGCGTTGTGGCGCTTTGCCGACATGCCCGCCGAGTACTACACGGATTGGTTGCGTGTGGCGGAGGAGGAGGCACGGCATTTCAGCATGCTCGCGGAACATCTAAAAACGCTGGGCTATGCCTATGGTGATTTCCCCGCGCATAACAGCTTGTGGGAGATGGCGAACAAAACCACTGGTGATGTGCTGGCACGTATTGCCCTAGTGCCGCGCACCATGGAGGCACGCGGGTTGGATGCCACGCCCAAGGTGCGCGCCAAGCTGGCCCAGGCGGGCGACCATCAGGTTGCGGCCATCATGGACATGATCTTGCGCGAGGAGGTTGGCCATGTGCAGATCGGCAATCGCTGGTACGGCTATCTCTGTGCGCAACGCGGTCTAGAGCCTATCGCCACTTATGCGCAACTCGCCCGGCAATATGCCGCACCAGTGTTGCGCGGTCCTTTCAATATGGTGGCGCGGCGTGCGGCGGGATTTAGCGAAGCGGAATTGGCTGCGTTGGTTTGAAAATTATTCTGGCGGTTTCTTGGCGTAGTAGATGTCGGGGTTGAAATGCGTCACTGCGTGAGGCAAGAATGCTGCGAAGCCTGAGATGAATGCCCCGGTCAGTGCTGATTCCGCCGACATGATGATAGGCAGATAGTCGAAGTACACATTGCGCATGGTGAAGGCACTGTATTTACCGGTCTGCATAATCAGATAGCCGTTCACCAGTCCCACCATCAGCATGGTCAGCGCACCCACGGCATAGCCGTTCCACAACACGTAGCCGAAGTAATTCGGTTTGCCATAGCGATAGAACAAGGTCAAAGCTGTGCGGCTGATGAGGATGGGCAGGATAATCATCACCAGCCCGATGTTGCCCAGTGCAATCAGACTGGTGCTGTCGTGCCGCAGCGAGATGTAGAGAATCACGCTCAGCAGCAGTGTGGCAATCTGCCAGTCAAAGATTAGAAAACACAACGTTGCACCTAGCGGATGCAGTTTTAATCCTTCGCGCACGCCTACAGGAAACAGCCATAGTGCGGACAACCAGATGCCTAAGCCGAGCAAGGCACTGAACTGCGCTTGGTTGCCCCAAAACGATTTCCACGGGGCCGTCCAGATGGCGCGCAGCAGGATAAATGCGAACAGATAGTCGCTTACTAACAGCGTGTCATGACTGAATATCTGCGCATAGATTTCCATGACTTAATCGTTCTCCTTATTCCGATAATTTGGGCGGTTCTGGTCAAACTTGATCTTGATTCCAGTTTTGATTGTGCCAGCTATCGCCATGATTACAAGTTCCAATGCAAGCATTTTGCCTAGCTGCATGGCACAATCGTGGTCTGTTCAATCTTCACTATTCTAGCCATGCTGAGTTATCGCCACGCTTTTCATGCCGGCAATCATGCCGATGTATTGAAACACTTCATTGAATTTCAATTGCTGCAATATCTCGGACTTAAGGATAAACCTTATTGGTATATCGATACCCATGCCGGAGCGGGTTGCTACTCGTTGAATAGTGGCTACGCCACACAAAATGCCGAGTACGAGAGCGGCATTGCGCGCTTGTGGGAGCGCACTGATATGCCTGCTGCACTGGCTGAATATGTTGCTTTAGTCAAAGCGCTGAATCCCGATGGCGAGATGAAAATCTATCCTGGCTCGCCGCTGGTGGCGCTCAAACTGATGCGTCCTGACGACAGATTACGTTTGTATGAATTGCATCCAACCGACAGTGACATCCTGTTGGAGAATTTCATCGATTACGACCCGCAAGCTTTGACGTATCAGGCCAACGGCTTTGGTGCACTGAAGGCGCTGCTGCCGCCACCACCGCGTCGCGGCCTGATATTGATCGATCCACCCTACGAAGAGAAACAGGATTATCAACGCGTAGTCGATAGTCTTAAAGAAGGTTTAAAACGTTTTGCCAACGGTATCTACGCGGTGTGGTATCCGCAGCTGCAACGCGATGATGCGCGACGTTTGCCCGAGGAGTTGAAGACCTTGCCGGTCAAGAGTTGGCTGCATGTGGCACTTACCGTTAAAGCGGAGGGTGCGGAGGGGGTAGGCATGCACGGCAGCGGCATGTTCATTCTCAATCCGCCTTGGCTGTTGCACGGTGTGTTGCAGCAAGTTATGCCTTATCTGGCTCAACATTTGGCTCAGGATGAACACGCTCATTACACCTTGGAGTTGCACGAGAACTAAGGTTCCGATTCGGTATAATCAGCGCGTTTTTTGCTTCATTTTTCTTATTCACATAACAACATTAGGAGATGGATATGGCTGCTGCACACACATGGAATTTTTTTCGCGCCGGTGGTTTCGATCAGGTGCAACTAGATAGCGGTGCCGATCTATTAGCACTTAAAGATTTGAACCAAAAACTCTGGGTGGCGTTGAGTTGTCCGACGCGCGGTATCGAGTTTGATACTAGGACGCTTGATTTAATCGATCGTGACGGCGATGGCCGGGTGCGCGCCAATGAGGTACTCGCGGCGATTGCTTGGGCCGGCAGCCTACTGAAGAATGCGGATGTGCTGGTGCAGGGCGCGGACAAGCTGGCCTTGCATGACATAGACGACAGCAGCGAGGAGGGCAAACATGTATTGGCCTCGGCACGTCATATTCTCAAGAGTCTGGGCAAGCCGGATGCACTTGAGATCACGCTGGCAGATATGGACGACATTGAGAAATTCGTTGCGGCGTTAGAATTTAACGGTGACGGCGTGATCGCCGCAAAACAAATATCTGACGTGCCGCTGCGCGCGACTGTCGAAGCAGCGATGCAATGCGTGGGGTCGGTTGCTGATCTGAGCGGTGAAGTCGGTATTGATACGGCACTGACGGAAAATTTTTTTGCAGAGTTGCGTCGCTATGCTGATTGGTATGCGTCGGCCGATAAAACGGCGTTGCTGTTAGGCGATGACACGGTCGCGGCAGCCGACGCTTTCAATGCGGTGCGTGCCAAGTTGGACGACTATTTCACGCGTTGTCATCTGGCTGCTTACGATGCGCGTGCCGCCGAACCATTGAGTCGTTCCGCAGCGGACTATCAGCAGTTTGCCGCACAGAATCTGTCATCGCAAAATCAAGAAGTAGAAAATTTCCCACTCGCTACCATAGAGGCGGATAAGCCCATGCCGCTGCGCAGTGGCATTAATCCCGTGTGGGCGGCACGTATCACTGCCTTGCGTAAGCAAGTGTTGGTGCCATTATTGGGTGAGAAGGAGCGACTGAGTGCCAGTGAATGGAACGAGGTGTGCGATAAATTCGCCGCTTTCGCGACTTGGCAAGCAGCCAAGCCCGCCACCAGTGTAGAGGCATTGGGAATCGCCCGTATCCAAGAGATACTGCAAAGTAAACATCAGGCGGGTATCACTGCTTTGATCGTGCAAGATCAAGCAGTCGAACAAGAAGTAAAAGCGATACGTTCGGTAGAAAGACTATTGCGCTATAACCGCGATCTATATCTACTGGTGAATAACTTCGTTTCGTTCCGCCATTTCTACTCTGGTAAAGATAAGGCTATCTTTCAAGTTGGTACATTATTCTTAGATGGTCGTAGTTGTGAGTTGTGTATCAAGGTCGAGGATATCGGCGCCCATGCCGGCTACTCAAATATGAGCGGGGTGTGCCTGGTGTATTGCGAATGCACGCGTAACAGTGGTCAGGAAAAGATGAAAATCGCTGCCGCGTTCACGGCAGGCGATGCAGACTTCCTGATGGTAGGGCGTAACGGTATCTTCTACGACCGCCACGGCAACGATTGGGATGCCAACATCGTGCGCATCATCGATAACCCCATCAGTTTGCGTCAGGCGTTCTGGTCGCCGTATAAGAAGCTGGTAAAAATGATTAGCGATCAGATCCAAAAATTGGCGGCCTCTAAAGCGAGTGCGGTGGATGACAAGATGTTGGGTACGGCAATCGAACATGGCAAGGCAGTCGCTGCACCCGCCGCAGCGCCCAAGCCGGCCTTCGATGTGGGCAAGTTTGCCGGTATTTTCGCTGCCATTGGTCTGGCTATCGGTGCCATCGGCGGCATACTTGCTTCTGTGGTGGCGGGTGTGCTGACCCTGAAGGTGTGGCAGATGCCATTGGCGTTGATCGGTTTGATGTTGCTTATCTCCGGCCCAGCGGTGATTTTGGCTTGGTTCAAATTGAAGAATCGCAACCTCGCTCCGATACTGGATGCAAATGGTTGGGCGATCAATGCGCGTGCCCGCATCAATATTCCTTTTGGTACTTCGTTGACTGGCCTGGCACAACTCCCTGAAGGTGCGCAGCGCTCTTTGGTTGATCCTTTTGCCGAGAAAAAATCGCTATGGCCGTTCTACGTCATTATCGCGCTGGGTGTTTGCTCGGTCGGCGTGTTGTGGTACTACGGATTCTTCGGTCACGCCTAAGATGGGGTGGCTCACTATCTGTTTAGTGAGTCGCATTCGTAGTGTTTAGATGCTTGTCACGACTATGCTTCGAGTCCCAGCTTCTTCCAAGATAGCCTTGCTATAACTTGAGTACAGAACCTTTCGATCCCAAACCGATACTCGCCAGTTTGCCTTTGTTGCCTGGTGTGTATCGCTATTTCGATGCGCAGGGGAATGTCTTGTACGTAGGCAAAGCCAAGCAGTTGAAGAAGCGCGTCTCATCATATTTCCAGAAGACCAATATCTCGCCGCGCATCCGTATCATGGTGTCGCATATCGCACGTATCGAGACCACGGTGGTGCGTTCGGAGGCCGAGGCCTTGCTGCTGGAAAACAATCTCATCAAGTCGCTCAAGCCGCGCTACAACATTTTGTTCCGCGACGACAAGTCCTATCCCTATATCGTGCTGACTGGACATGCGTTTCCGCGCCTGACCTATTTTCGTGGCACACCGAACAAACAGCATCAGTACTTTGGCCCTTACCCCAACGCGCAGGCGGCTAAGGAAAGCAGCCAGTTGTTGCAGAAAATATTCCGCATTCGCACTTGTGAAGACAGTGTGTTCAGCAACCGCACGCGACCTTGTTTATTGCATCAAATCCATCGTTGTACCGCGCCGTGTGTTGAGTTCATCAGCGCAGAGAATTATCAGGCTGACATACGCAACGCGGTGCTGTTGCTGAATGGACGACATCAAGATGTCGAACAAAAATTACGCGCGGCTATGGAGCATGCGGCTGAAGCACAGCATTATGAACAAGCGGCGGTGCTGCGCGATCAACTGCGCGACTTGCATGTGGTACAACAAAAGCAATTCGTTGAGTCCACCGGTAGTACAACTGATGCGGACATCATCGCGGTGGTGCAGTTAGATGATACGGTGTGTGTGAATCTGGCCATGATGCGCGGTGGGCGGCATTTAGGAGATAAGAGTTTTTTCCCTGAGCATGCTGAAGAGATGTCGTTGACTGAAGTTGTTGAAGCTTTCATCGCGCAACACTACTTGAATCGTAGTGTACCGCCAGTCTTGCTGGTCAACGTGGGTGATACTGATGAGACGCTGTCGGGCTTACTGAGCGAGCAAGCAGGCCGTGTGGTGCGTATTGCCCAGCCCGTTAGCGGCGAGCGCAAACAATGGTTGGTGATGGCAGAGAAAAATGCCACGCTCGCTTTGCAACAGCGTGTCATGCAACAAGGTGGGCAGCAGCTGCGTTTGGAGACCTTGCGCGAGTTGGTGGGTTTGCCCGACCTGTTACGCATAGAATGTTTTGATATCAGTCATACCATGGGTGAGGCAACGCAGGCTTCGTGTGTGGTTTACGAAAATCTAGAGATGCGTACCGCGCAATATCGACGTTACAACATTACCGGTATTACGCCGGGTGACGACTATGCGGCGATGCGTCAAGCATTGACGCGACGTTATGAGAAGCTCGCCGCAGGTGTGGGTGCGCGTCCCGATCTGATTCTGATAGACGGTGGTCTGGGACAGTTACATATCGCCATGGAAGTCATGGCAGAACTGGGATTAAACGATTTGCCACTGGTCGGTGTTGCTAAGGGGGTAGAGCGCAAGGTCGGCATGGAACAGCTGATTTTTCCAGATCGTGCAGCCATACGACTGTCTAGTGATAGTCCTGCGTTACATCTGATTCAGCAGGTGCGTGATGAAGCACATCGTTTTGCCATCACAGGTCATCGCGCCAAACGTGGCAAAGCACGCACCGTGTCGAGTCTGGCCGAGATCAGCGGGGTAGGGGATAAACGTCGGCGCAATCTGCTCACCCATTTCGGTGGCTTGCGCGAGATACAACAAGCCAGCGTTGAACAACTCTGTCAGGTAGAAGGCATCAGCAAGACCTTGGCGGAAGCAATCTATCAGCAACTTCATCAGCATTAAATCGAATGTTCGCGCAAAAGATTTTTACTCTGCGCTGCATGCTGTATGGTCAAGGCTAGTAGAATGTCCAACGAATCTACTGAATAATCTACGCTAGTCCTATGCATATCAATATACCCAATCTGCTCACCTGGATGAGAATCTTCCTGATTCCAGTGTTTGTTGCGGTGTTTTATCTATCCGACCACACCATGAGTGCGCACAACAAGAATATGTTTGCCACCAGCGTGTTTTTGTTAGCAGCAGTGACCGACTGGTTGGATGGTTATCTGGCCCGTCGTTTGAAGCAGACCTCCGCCTTCGGAGCTTTTCTCGATCCGGTTGCAGATAAGTTGATGGTGGCCGCAGCCTTACTAATCTTGGTCAAGCTGGGGCGCGCTGATGCACTGATTGCTTTCATCATCATTGGTCGTGAGATTACTATCTCGGCGCTGCGCGAATGGATGGCGAAAATCGGTGCGAGCAAAAGCATTGCGGTATCAATGTTAGGCAAAATCAAAACGACTTTCCAAATGCTTGCTTTACTGTTGCTGCTGTATCACGAGGCACTGTTTGGTGTTGATTGTCAGGTAATAGGAGAGCTACTTTTATACCTTGCTGCACTGCTGACGTTGTGGTCGATGGGCTACTATTTGATGCGTGCCATGCCGCAGTTCAAATAATCTGAAAGATTCTGTAAAAAATAATTGCATTACCGGCTGACATCTATATAATGCGCAGCCTTCGGGGTGTAGCGTAGCCTGGTAGCGCGCCTGCTTTGGGAGCAGGATGTCGGGAGTTCGAATCTCTCCACCCCGACCAGGTTTAAGTAGTTTCCCTAGTGCTAGTCGTATTAGTTTGGCACCCAAGAATTTGTGCCCGTAGCTCAACCGGATAGAGCACCAGCCTTCTAAGCTGGGGGTTGCAGGTTCGATTCCTGTCGGGCACGCCAGTGTCTGTCAGCAAAGCTTCAACGGTGGCTGTAGCTCAGTTGGTAGAGTCCAGGATTGTGATTCCTGTTGTCGTGGGTTCGAGCCCCATCAGCCACCCCAAATATCTTAGGACTAGCAGAACATTGCTAGTCCTTTTTTGTTTTCATTCCGTATAATCCTGACATGTATTTTTGAGGTATCCGATTGCATAACAGCTATCGCTTTTCGGGTTGTCTGGGTCAGTTATATGCTCTCGGGGTGATCACCATACTGACAACAAAAACATCAAGATATTTCCCTTGCAAAGGCTGATGAGAGACTTTCCTATATCTCGCGCACGTTATTGCTCAATATTTTTTCTGGCATGTATGCTGGTAATGTCTGCATGCGCCCGTTCGGCGCGTCTCAATGTGGCATTGGTGCTCAGTAACAACAGCGCCCCCTATCGCGAGTTTGTTACGACCTTTAATTACAGCGTCAAGAATACTGTGCAAACTGTGGTATTTGAGTCGCCTGATGAATTTTTACTGAGTCTGGATAATAGCGATATTGTTATTCCTGTAGGCATGCATGCGTCTGAAGTGTTAATGCCCAGCGCTAAAGTACCTATGCTTTCTGTGATGGTGCCACAGGGGGCATATGAGGGCTTAAGCAAGATGCAGCTTAAACATGCAAAAACCCTTTCTGCTATTTATTTGAATCAACCTTGGGCTAGACAGATCGATTTTTTATACGCAGTGTTGCCGCATAGTCCGCGTGTAGGGGTGCTGCATACGTCATCAATGGCTCAAGAGTTGCACGAGATATCATCCGAAGTAACACGTCACGGTGGGGTATTGATCGAGCGTGAAGTTGCAATGGACGCATTGCTTGCTGAGCCTCTTGATAGGTTGCTACAGGTTAGTGATGTGTTATTGGCGTTTCCAGATAGTGCTATCTACAACTCGACAAATATTCGTAATATCCTCTTGAGTACCTATCGTCAAAATGTCCCATTGCTAGGTTGGTCTCAGGCTTTTGTCAATGCTGGTGCTGTCGCGGCCTTGTTTTCCACGCCGGAGCAGCTTGCCAGACAGGCTGCCGCATTGATATATGTATATGAACAGTCCGGACATCTGCCGCTGTCACAATATCCTGCGGAGTTCAATATTGCGATTAATAGGCAAGTGGCGCGGTCGCTTGGAATCGTGATTGCATCTGATGCAGAGATACTTGCGCGTATGAAAAAGGAAAGAAATCGTGCCGATGATTAAGCGACATGGTATCCAACAGCAAGTTGCATGGCTGACACTTTTGCCATTACTGGTTTTGACGGTGTTTTTGGAATTTTTTTTGTTGCAGGGGCGTTTTTCTGATTTGGATCAGGCGCTACTTGAGCGTGGCAAGTTGATCTCAAGACAGTTGGCTTCCAGTAGTGAGTACGGTGTTTTCTCCAATAACCAAGCTTTCTTGAAAGCTATCGCACATAGCGTATTGCATGAGCCTGACGTGCGAGGCCTGGTGATATTAAATGCCGATGCAAAAGTGTTGCTGAATGAGTATGAATCGCAGCCCCAACATGAGTTGCTTGGCAAGTTTTCTGTTACCGATACAGTCGCAAAATCTCATCAAATCGAGCTTGGTGCCGCGCAGTTAATAACCCAAGTCAATGCACGAAAACCAGTCATCTCTGACGAGCAAAGTATTTGGATATATCAGGCAATTATACCGACTCAAGTTGCGCTAGAT
>Ga0172367_10001404_pt1 | contig 35114 bp, 29 predicted proteins | sample Lak10m_FD_114542 | JGI IMG/M metagenome (GOLD analysis project Ga0172367, IMG submission 114542) | Freshwater microbial communities from Kabuno Bay, South-Kivu, Congo - kab_022012_10m | ecosystem: Environmental > Aquatic > Freshwater > Lake | place: Democratic Republic of the Congo: South-Kivu... | reverse complement strand
CGATACACCTTATGGTCTGACAGCCAGCATTCATACCAAGAGCATTCACCGCGCCACACGTTTTTACGACAAAGTGCAGACCGGTGTGGCAGTCGTCAATGCCGGGACGCATGGTTCCGAGCCGCATATGCCGTTCGGTGGGCGCAAACTTTCGGGCAATGGTTCGCGTGAACCGGGCACCGAGGCGCTCAATATTTATTCCGAATTGAAAGATGTTTACATCAACATCGACCCGACGCAGGTATGAGTAAAGAGAATCCTTCGATCATCGCGTTGATTCCCGCGCGTGCCGGTTCGAAACGGGTGCAGGGAAAAAATATCCGCCCGTTGGCGGGGCATCCGCTCATTGCGTACACGGTTTGTGCGGCAAAACAAAGCGGAATATTTTCAGATATTTTCGTTTCAACTGACTCGGAAGAATATGCTAATATTGCCCGCGCTTATGGTGCAGAAGCCCCTTTTTTGCGTCCGGCTGAAATTGCAGGCGACCTTGCGCTTGACATCGAATGGCTGGACTTCACGCTCCACAAACTGAAAGAGATGGGACGTGAATACGATTGTTTCAGCATTCTCCGTCCAACCAGTCCCTTTCGTTTGCCGAGTACCATTCAGCGGGCATGGAATGCCTTCAAAGCCGAAGAAGGCGTGGACTCGCTCCGCGCTGTGGAGAAAGTAAAAGAACACCCGGGCAAGATGTGGGTGATTCGCGGCAAGCGTATGACGCCATTGCTGCCGTTCGGTCCGAAGGAACAGCCTTGGCATAGCACGCCCTATCAAGGACTTCCCGAAGTCTATTCGCAGAATGCCAGCCTTGAAATTGCCTGGTCGCATGTGGTCTTTGATGGACGCACGATCGCGGGCGAAGTAGTCATGCCGTTCCTTTCAGAAGGTTACGAAGGTTTTGATGTCAATCATCCCTACGATTGGGATTTAGCGGAGCGTCTCATTGCAAGCGGAGAGGCGCAACTGCCAAAGGTTGAGACGATTTAAGGCAAGTAACTTGCAATTGACGGAGGACGACAGACCGTAGACCGCGGTCATCCGTCCGCGGTTTACGGTCTGTAAGAAGGTAATCTCAATACGAGCAATACAACTGAATCCTAAGAGGAAAACATGGTTGAACTAAAATTAATCCCCGTGGAAGAATTCAAGCGTGTGCGAAATTCATCCGCAGACAAATATAAAAAACTTCAGATCATCGCGGATATGTGCCGCGCCAATACGCTCACTGAAGTGAAGCGCGCGGGGTCGGGGCATCTCGGCTCGAGTTTCAGCGCGATGGATATCGCGGTTTGGATGTATTACGAAGAGATGAACACCATCAAGGTCGGTTTCGAAAGCCCAGACCGCGATATTTATTTTTCGTCGAAGGGACATGATGTGCCGGGCTTGTATGCGGTGCTCCATTCGCTCGGTGAAATTCCCGACCACATGCTCATGTCGTTGCGCCGCCTCAATGGATTGAACGGTCATCCCGACATCAGCAATCGCGGCATGGAAGCCAACTCGGGTTCACTCGGCATGGGCATTTCGAAGGGGCGCGGCATGGCGTGGGCGAAGAAATACAACAACAATGGCGGGCATGTTTTTGTGATGACCGGCGATGGCGAGTTGCAGGAAGGTCAGAATTACGAAGCCCTGCACGTCACCGCGCATCACAAGGTTGATAACCTCACTGTCATCGTTGACGATAACAAGGTGCAGTCCGATAAACCCGTTGCCGAGATTATCGATCTGCGCAACCTTGTTGAAAAATTCACCGCGTTTGGCTGGCATGTCATTCGCATCGATGGGCATGATTTTCGTTCCATCGAAAAGGCGCTTGCCGAAGCCAAGCAGGTCAAAGGCAAACCGCAGATCATCATCGCCGATACCATCAAAGGTCGCGGCATTTCGTTTATGGAACATCCCGCCGCACTTGAAATTGGAAAAGGTCTCTACCCCTGGCATTCGGGTGCGCCGGATGATGCAGCCTTCGAGGCGGGGTATTCTGAACTAATTCAGCGCATCAATGCGGACCTCAAAGCTGTGTCGCTCGACCCATTGCATTTGACTCCCATTGAGCCGGAAGTGAAAACCGCCACGCCATCCATGTTGGAAGGTGAACCTCTCAGCCAGGCGGCGCTGGATCGTCTTTCTGTGAAGCCAACAGATGAATATGTCTCGCGTGCGTACGGTCAAGCCTTGGTGGAACTCGCCGCCCAGCGCAAAGACATCGTCGTGCTTGATGCCGATCTATCTTCTGATTGCAAAGTCCGCGATTTTGAGAATACCTATCCTGACCGTTTCATCGAAAATGGCATTGCCGAACAGGATATGGTCTCGATGGCGGCAGGTCTTGCCCGCCAGGGACTGTTGCCTGTCGTCAACTCGTTCGCCAGTTTCCTCGCCTCACGCGCCAATGAGCAGATCTACAACGCCGCGGGCGAAAAGTCCAAGATCATTTACGCCTTGCACTATGCGGGTCTAATCCCCGCCGGACCGGGCAAATCACACCAGTCCCTGCGCGATATTTCGCTCTTCTCCGCGTTGCCGAACTGCACCATTCTTCAACCTTGCAGCGCCGAAGAGACGCGCATGGCGATGGATTACGCCGTGAACAAAACCGATGATGTGATTGCACTGCGCCTCATCATTGGACCCAGTCCGCGGCGGATTGCGCTCCCGGCTGGGTATGAGTTCAAGCTTGGGATGGGCTGCCAACTCACAGTGGGGAAAGATGCGGTCATGTTCGCCTATGGTCCCGTCATGCTGCATGAAGCGCTCCTTGCCAGCGAACTCCTCGCCGAACGCGGATTCGGGTTGAGCATCATCAACATGCCCTGGCTCAATCGCGTAGATGTAAAGTGGCTCACCGACGTCCTCAAGCATTACTCAAATATCTTCATGCTCGAAGATCATCACCCTGCTGGCGGTTTGATGGATAACATCCTCACCGTTTGTAGCGAACATGGTTTGCTCAATGGCAAGCAGATGATCAAGTTCGCGGTGGAAGGTTATCCCGCCTGCGGTACGCCGCAACAGGCGCTGGCATTCCATGAGTTGGATGGGTTGTCCTTGTCCAAGCGCGTGATGAAGTATTGTGGATAGTTTGAATGTCTGAGATCAAAATTGCAATTCCCCTGCATGGCAAGATGGCGGCGCGTGCCTTTCATCAACCCGCCTTCCGTCAGCGTTTGGCGGAAGGCGGGTTCAAACCATTGTATTTCCTCAGCCCCGCTTATTTCCGCGCTTTTGATTTTGATCCCAACCAGTATTTTGAATTGCAGGTTGGAAAGTACGACGCTCAACATCAAAAATATTTTTTATTACAACAAATTAGGATGTTGCGACGTTTTGTGGTTGTGACAGATACGACCGACCTGCGTTTTCGGGAGATGATCGAAAGTAAATTATTCGATGCGACCTTATTAGGTATGGCGCTCCAAATGACGTATGTCAGTTTTCTGCGCCGTATCCCTGGGATTGGAAGATTACTAGCTGGGCTTGAAAAGCAATTTTATATTACCCATGCTCACGATACTTACTTCAGAGAAAATAATATTCAGTGTGTGCTAACACCTGGCATGGGTAATTTTAATTTTTGGAACGAGGGTAATTTCGCTCTTGAAGCCCAATGTATGGGTATCCCTGCTTTTGCTGCCATTACTAATTACGATAACATTGTCAATATGGGTTATCGGGGTTTTGAGCCAACCTGTCTTGGGGTATGGAGTGAACAAATGGCAGACGAGGTTATAAAACTACATCAATACCCTGCCAAAAAACTTGAAGTCATTGGTGCTGTGCAATACGACCGTTATATACGTCCCCTGGAGCTAAACCGCGAGGATTTTCTCCGATCACTACAGCTTGATCCAACAAAGAAAACTATTTTTTTTGCTGGCGGCGTCAACATCAACCATTATTTTGAGATATATCGTTTGTTTGTCGAAGAAAAAGGTCGTGTGTGGAAAGGTGATTTCAACTTTGTGGTTCGTCCTCAGCCACATGCCAAACTATTAGACTCTCCCGGTTGGCGTGTAATGGAAAGGCTGTTTGTTGAAGCAGGTGTCTATGTTTCTAATCCTGGGTCGGTGGATGCTAGCGGAGATCGCACCCGTGAACTTCGCCTTGACCTATGGCTGGATGATGGACCGGACGAACTAAGTCACTTATTGCGCTACAGTGATGTGTTGATAAACAACTTTTCTACCATGGGATTGGAAGCAGCGATCTGTGATCTTCCAACAATACACATTGGTTATGACGCTTATACATTTGGAGTGCGTTTTGGTGTTACAACCGGTTTTCAACAGCGTATGTCTCATAACCGTCGCCCTTTGCGCTTGAAAGCTTCAAAAGTAGCAAAAAACGAAAAGGAACTTCTGGAATATATTGAACAGTATTTGAGTGACAAAAAAAATGATGCTGAGACGCGGCATGAATATGCTGTATCCGAATGCGGCGAATTAGATGGAAAAGCAACTTCACGCCTTGTTGCCATGATAAAAAACCGTTTGTGACCTTGTTATGGAGAAAAAATGGAAGACTTAAGACCGTTATTTGAGCAGGGGAAATGGTATCACTGCTTTCACCACCAGGGGTTAGTATCCAATGGCGCTTATGATATTGAGAGATATATCTCCTATTATGGCTTTGAGAAGGATTACGCCGGAAAATCCGTTTTAGATGTTGGCAGCTCAGACGGTTATTTTTCGATATGGATGAAGGAGCATGGTGCTGCTCGTGTCTGCGCTGTTGATTCAAATAAATACGATGGTTCGCTTGCCATTCAAGCCTCCAATTTTAATGTAAAAAATTATGAGCAGAAGTATGCACAATATGTCGATGATTACACCAAATTCCATCAGGTGTATGAAAGATTTGGTCTGAGTAATTCAAATAAATTATTGCTGATGGCGAAAATAAAATCCCTTGAGGTTGAATTCCAGACTGGTACGATCTACGACCTCAAGCCTGTTGGCGAATTCGATGTGGTCATGTGCAATGACCTGTTGGAGCACCTTAGGGACCCGATCACTGCAATTGAACAGCTTTATTTTGTGACAAGGGAAAAATGTATCATTACGGTGTCTTCCGCAATGAAAACGAACTGGTTTAATCGGAAGCAGGCTTTACTGACATATCAGGGACACGTCTCTGGCGGTTCGTTTTATAGTTTGTCAGAAGGAAGCGCGATTGCCATGTGTAAGGCGGCGGGGTTTAAAGACGCGCAAGTTGTCAGTCGCTTCAATATGGAAAACCGTATGCACCGCGTTACAAACCCTCACTTCGTTCTTCACGCCTTCAAATAAATTATAGATGACCTCGCATATTCCATCTCGTCAAAAATTTTGGAAAACAAAAGGCTACGTTACTTATCGCCGTCTGTGGCTTGATTCCTGTCTCAATGCATTTGCAGATGAAATGCGCGGTGTTGTCCTTGATCTTGGCGGCAAACGCAAAAACAAACGCGGCTCTTTTCAACCACCTGAACATGAAATCCAGGCATGGTGGTATCTCAATCTTGATTGGATCACCAAGCCCAATATATTTGCAGATGTCACAAAGACTCCGCTAAAAACCGCAAGCGTGGATTGTATTCTCTGTACTGAAGTGTTAGAACATCTCAAAGACCCGCAAGCCTGTGTGGATGAAATTTACCGCCTCCTTCGTGAAGATGGCTTGGTCTTTGCCTCCACACCTTTTTTCTACCCGGTCCATGCCGACCCCTATGACTTCCAACGCTTCACCGAAGATGGCTTACGTCACCTTTTTCGTGAGTTCAAATCGGTGGAGGTGTTTCGCATGGGTGGATACTTTGGCGTGTTGGGCTTGTTATGTGAGTTGGGCATACCTGGCGAAGATGGGAAGACCTTTGCCAGCAAATTCGTCCGCTGGGCATTGAAGTGGATTTCGCGCTGGCTCTGTTCGCTTGATCTGGCTCTCTATGGCAGAGAAAATACAAACCGCCAAAAATTCACTACCGGTTATTTCGTGAAAGCCACTCGTTGATATGAAATTTCGTATCCGTGAAACAGTCTCTGATCTGTGGCTGCTTATAAAAGGTTCTCTGACCTCAGCAGACCTCTCCATCTTCCACGACTTCGAGCCGCCCCCCACAGGCGGGGGACATCAGTTCCTGCGCGCGTTTTGGAAGCAGGCAGAGTTAAAGGGTTTGCGTGTTGAGAACAACACCATCTCCCGTACCACCCGTGCCTGTTTGTTTAACTCGTTTAACTTTCGTGAAAGCCGCCTTGCCCGCCTAAAGCGGAATTCGGTCCTATATGCTCATCGTGTGGATGGCCCGATTGACGTGTACCGCGGGCGAGACGATGGAGTGGATCGCGGTATACAGGCGGCGAATCAAAAATTCGCAGATAAGACCATTTTTCAGTCTCAATATAGTTTAAGGAAACATCTTGAGCTAGGCATGGAATTTAAGAATCCGGTTGTGATCATGAACGCAGCTGATCCGGAGATATTTCACTCGCAAGGACGTAGTTTATTTTCAAGGAATCAAAAAGTACGGTTGATTGCGTCCAGTTGGTCGGATAATATCAATAAAGGTGCGCTTGACTACCAATGGCTGGATGAACACTTGGACTGGGATCGTTATGAAATGACCTTTGTTGGGCGCAGTCCGATCACGTTCAAGAATATTCAGATGCTTCCTGCTGTAGATTCGTATCGTATGGCTGAATTGTTTCGTTCACATGATGTCTATATCACGGCGAGTAAAAATGACCCATGCTCCAATTCGTTGATCGAGGCAATGACCTGCGGACTGCCAGCGATATATCTCAAGAGCGGCGGGCACCCGGAAATTGTTCAGCAAGCAGGGGTGGGATTTGATTCAGTGGAAGAAATCCCTGAAGCGCTTGAACAGGTTTCAGGTCAGTATGAAGCGTTTCAGTCCCGTATTTTGCTCCCATCCATGCAAGAGGTCAGCGAACGGTATTTGGAAATATTGGAATTGAAGTCATGAAAAAACTGTTGGAAGGTACGGCGAAGGGTGTTTTGAAGGCGGCTTCATGGAATTGGAAACCGTATTCCCGTTTGATACTCTACGGGGATAGTGTGGGATGGTCTCTTGATTGGGATATGCGGGAATTGGCGAATATTTCACGAAGACTTGGGATTAAGATCACACATCCCTACTGGAAACATGCTGCTCGCCCTCAATCTATTTTCTTTGCCAGCCAGTTCTTTTTAACCAATGATGATTGGTTGAATTTGCTTCCACACCGAATTGGATTTTCGTACTTTCATGGGTTGCCGCAAACGACGGATGAGAATTTTGATGAGGTGTATCGCGGGTTGCAAAAGCATCACGAAAAACTTTCCCGTATTCAGGTTTCACATACCGAAATGCGGGATGCTATTCTGCAAACCGGTATTGACCCCGCAAAAGTCTTTATGATCCCGATTGGGATCAATTTGAATTATTTTCCATTTCGAACCGAGCAGGCAAAGCAAGATGCCCGTCGCGAATTGGGTATTCCGCAAAATGCCTTTGTGATCGGTTCGTTTCAAAAAGATGGGGTTGGTTGGGGCGAGGGTATGGAGCCGAAATTGATCAAAGGACCCGATGTGTTCGTTGAAACGGTAAAACGCCTGAAACAGGATATCCCTGAATTATTTGTGTTGCTTTCAGGACCGGCGCGTGGCTTTGTCAAAAAAGGTTTGGAAGAAGCAGGGATACCATACCGGCATATTTATTTGAAATCTTATCCAGAGATCGCGAAACTGTTTCAGGCATTGGATTTATACATTGTCGCTTCGCGCCAGGAAGGCGGACCGAAGGCGATTTTGGAAAGTATGGCAAGTGGAGTTCCGCTTGTTACGACCCGTGTAGGGCAGGCAATGGATCTGGTGAACCATGGCGGCAATGCCTTTATGACCGCTGTGGAAGATGTGGATGCGCTTGCCTCATACGCCTTTCAAGTGTATCGTTTGTCTCAATCTGACCTTAAGCCGATGCTGACTGCCGGGCGCAAGACAGCCGAAGCCAATAGCTATGAGAGTCAAATTCCCCTGTGGGCTGAATTCATGAAAGGATTTGTGGAATGAGTTCTATTATTCAAAAAACGGCATATTATCTTTTGCCCCGCTCGTTGCGGAGATTTATCACCAAAACCATGGTCGGTGCAGAACGGTCATCTTCTGATCCGCGCGAAGCGACCAAATGGCTGTTGGGCATATACGACTACGTGAATTACGAGATCGATGCGCAATGCAAACGCTGGGGCGATGGCGTTCACATCAAACATGAAGTCATGGATGGCATTCATTCATTCTTTTATAATCGTATCGAAAAGAACTCCAGCGTGCTAGACCTCGGCTGCGGATATGGTGCATTGGCTCATGCCATTGCTGTTCATTCAGATGCCAGGGTATTGGCGATCGACTTCGATTCGAAACAGATCGAATTTGGTAAACAGCGTTTTCCCCATCCCAACATTCAATTTATTGTTGGGGATGTATTTAAAGATATTCCTGAGATCGGCGCTGTGGATGTTGTCATTTTATCCAGCGTCCTCGAACACTTAAAGAACCGCCCCGAATTTTTGAAAGACTTGACCTCGCGATTCAAGCCAAAGAAATTTCTCATTCGTGTGCCGACTTTTGAACGGCACTTGCAAGCGGCGCTCAAGAAGGAATTGGGATTGTTCCCCTACACCGACGACACGCACGAACTTGAATATTCCAAAGATATTTTTTATGCTGAAATGAAACAAGCGGATTTGGAAGTTAAGCACTTTGAGATCCGCTGGGCAGATATTTGGGCAGAGTGCGTCCCCATAAAATAGGCATGGCAGGCAGATTACCCAGCACCCTCAAAGGGGCCTTCCCGAAATTCTTTCGGTTTATTTTTGCATTGCGAGATTGGGTTAAACTACTGCCTGTTCGTTTTAAAATTTCCATGCTTCAAAAAAAAGATGGGGGCTTAAATGTCGCCTACCTTAACCCGCATTTTCCCGAAAATCCTGCGCAGCGCAATGAATTTGCACATGGCGGCGCAGTTAAGCTGACTTATCTTTCGGAGAATTTTTCGCATCAGTTTCCATTTGCGAACTTACTTTACGCAGTGAGTAGCGTCGCGCATCCCTTGCAAGTGGAAATATTGCAAGCAGCAAAACGCAAAGGATTAACGATTGTTGTCAACCAAAATGGCGTTGCCTTCCCCGCATGGGATGGTGGGAACTATGAGAACACGAATCGTTCCCTGAAAAAGCTGATCGGCTTCGCGGACTTCATCATCTACCAGAGTCAATTTTGCAAAGACAGCGCCGAACGATATATCTCCCCGCCGGATGTGCCCAACGAGATCATTTACAACCCAGTGGATACCCGCCTCTTCTCACCCGATGCCTGCTCGGCAAAACCTGAAGCCTTGACCTTGCTTTTGGGTGGCAACCAATACGAAAAATATCGCCTTGAATTGGCGTTGCAAACGCTCAAAGCCTTGCACCGTGATGTGCCCAATGCCAGATTGATCATCACCGGCAACCTATGGCATCCGCGTGATGAAGCCGAAGCATGGACAAAGCAAGCTCTGCATGACATGAAATTGAACGAGTATGTGACCTTCACCGGAACCTACGCCCAAACCGATGCGCCTGCCTTGTATTCTCAGGCTCATCTTTTGCTGCATACCAAATATGCTGACCCGTCACCGGGTCTGGTCTTGGAGGCGATGGCATTGGGAATGCCGGTTGTCCATTTAGATAATGGCGGCGTGCCGGAGTTGGTTGGCGATGCAGGGATTGGCGTCCATGTGGAGCATGATTGGAACAAGATCAACCTGCCAAGTCCGCAGGCAATGGCGGAAGCTGTTCTGCAAGTCTATAACCGCCGCGAGGAGTTTTCGCAGAAGGCACGTCAACGGGCTGTGGAAAAATTCTCGCTGGAAAAATTTATCGCAAGACATAGAGAAATCTTTGAAAAGGTTCTAGGTGACAGTCACCTTTAAGGTGACTGTCACCTCGTGAAATATGAAAGTCTCTGTCATCATTTGCACTCGCAATCGCCTTGACGATTTCATGAAGACTCTGCCATCCGTCGCAGCACAGACTCGCCTGCCAGATGAATTAATCGTCGTCGATTCGTCGGATGAAAATAAACTTGGGGCATATCTTACTTCGGCTAAGTTGCCTTTTCCTGTCCGTTATTTTCACACCCAGCCCGGGCTGACCCTGCAGCGCAATTACGGCATTCATGAAAGTTCTAGTGAGCTGATTTTTTTCTTCGATGATGACGTGAATTTGGACAAGAACTATCTCGCCGAAATAGAAAAGGTTTTTGCAAGCGATGTGGATCATAAGATCGGTGCGGTTGGCGGAACGATCGCAAACATCCCAACTCAGACGTTACGCATGAGATTTGAGACCGCTCTTTTCGGTTTTATCCGCGCATTTTTTGGTATCGTTGGAACCCGCAACGGGAAGTTCTATCCGTCTGGTATGCCGTCGCACCCACGCAAAAACCAGCCAAGCGGATTCATCGAATGCCTTTCCGGCTGTTGCATGGCATTCCGACGCGATGTCTTTGAAAAAGTAAAATTTGACGAAGCCCTGGTTCATTACGGTCTGATGGAAGATGTGGATATCTCCAAACAGACTCTCGACTCAGGCTGCAAGATCTATTATCAGACCTCTGCAACCCTCATCCACAACGAAAGCCCCATGAACCGGCTCAAAGTGCAGCAATGGGCGGAAATGAGCGTTGTCAATTATGATTACCTCTTCCGCAAGAGTTGGGCACGAGACAAGTGGCGCTGGTTATTTTATTATTGGGCATTGATCGGTCTGTTTGTTGCGAATTTTCACAGCCTCAAAGGCTTGAAAGGGACGTTTGCTGGAGTGAAAAGGATTGTAGGTCACGCTTTTAGCGTGACATCACGTTGAAAACGTGACCTATGAAAGATGAACATGAAACGCGCACTCATCACTGGCATTTCCGGCTTTGTTGGCAGGCACCTTCGCGATGAACTCCTTCGCGAGGGCTGGAATGTTTTTGGATTCGACACCCGCCCGACGGGAGAGAATGTCTTCGTTGGTGACCTATCCGACCGTGCGGCTCTGACCCGTGCCGTAGCGGATTGCCAACCCGATGCCGTGTTTCACCTTGCGGGCATTATCAAATCACAAGATACTCAAGCCTATTACACCTCTAATTTATTTGGGACGTTGAATCTTCTTGATGCCATGATGCAAATGGAGAAGCGTCTAAAGTTGATATTGGCAAGTTCGAGCGCGGTCTATGGGCTGACCAGGAGTGCGCGCTCCATTACAGAACGTTCACCCCTCCGTCCCGTCACCGAATATGCCGTCAGCAAGGTTGCGCAGGAGACGGCGGCTCTGCGGTATCATTACGCGTTCGGGTTGGACGTGGTTATCGTGCGAATGTTCAACTTGCTCGGACCTGGACAATCGCCCGACCTGGCTTGTTCGGCGTTTGCGCGTCAGATCGCGTTAGCTGAGATTTCGGAACAGGATGAAATCGTCACCGGCAACCTCGATGCCAAGCGCGATTTTGTGGATGTGCGTGACGCGGCGCGTGCCTTTGCTTTGCTCGCAGAAAAAGGCGAAGCCGGGCAGACCTATAACGTCTGTTCAGGGAACGCGGTGGCGATCCAACAATGTCTGAGTGAGATGATGCTCAGGTCGAAGAAACAGCTATCGGCTAGGGTTGATCCGGCGCGGGTTCAAAAGAATGATGTCCCTGTGCAGGTGGGAAGTTTCCAGAAGCTGCAAAAGGCTGCGGGTTGGAATCCGCGCATTCCTCTAAATGAATCTTTAGCAGACTTGCTCAACGATTGGCGTGAGCGGGTTCGTAGGGGCGACCCGTCCGCATCGTAAAAAACATGGTTGCGCTGGAAAGGGTCACCCATATTTCGCGCAACATAAAATGGAGTAAAAATGAATTGGAATGGTAAAAAAGTTTTGGTGACAGGCGCAGGCGGATTTATCGCCAGCCATTTGATCGAACGGCTTGTAACCGAAGGCGCGGACGTGCGCGGCTTTGTGCGCTACAACTCGCGCAACGATCTCGGCATGTTGAAGTGGCTCGCGCCTGAAATTCTTTCGCAGGTGGAGATCATGCAAGGCGACCTGCGCGATAACGAAGCGGTGCGCAATGCTGTGCGCGGTGTGGACACGGTCTTTCATCTTGGCGCGTTGATCGCGATCCCGTACTCGTATGTGAACCCGCGCGAGGTTATTGATGTGAACATCATGGGCACGCTCAATGTGCTGATGGCGGCGCGTGATTTTGGAACAAGGCGCGTGGTGCATACATCGACGAGTGAAGTGTATGGCACGGCGCAATATGTGCCCATCGATGAGAAGCATCCGTTGCAGGGGCAGTCGCCCTATTCTGCCAGCAAGATCGGCGCGGATCGCATCGCTGAAAGTTTTTATCGTTCGTTTGAAACGCCAGTGGTCACACTGCGTCCGTTCAATACTTTTGGTCCGGGGCAGTCGATGCGCGCAGTCATCCCGACGATTATTGTTCAAGCATTGACTCGGGATGAAGTCAAACTCGGCAGCCTTGAACCTTCGCGTGATTTCACCTTTGCCAAAGATACTGCCAACGGTTTTGTGAAAGTTGCTGAAGCCGAAGGCGTGCTCGGCGAAGAGATCAACCTCGGCAACGACAACACCATCCGTATTGGTGACCTTGCCGAAAAGATTTTCAAGCTCATTGGCAAGACTCCCAAGATCGTTGCAGATCCTCAGCGCGTGCGCCCGGGCAAAAGTGAAGTGATGAAATTGTGGGCATCGAATGAAAAAGCCAAACGCATGATCGGATGGGAACCCCGCATCTCTCTGGATGAGGGCTTGCGTGCCACCATCGAGTGGATCTCCGCTCATATCGACCTCTACCGACCCGATCAATACACGGTGTAATATGCGAGCAGTCATTCTTGCTGGTGGTAAAGGCACACGCCTTGCCCCATACACAACCGTTCTTCCCAAGCCGCTCATGCCGATTGGTGAGATGCCGATTCTGGAGATCGTGATCCGTCAGTTACAAAAAAAAGGCTTTGACGACATCACCTTGGCAACTGGTTATCTCGCTGAATTGCTCATGGCATACTGCGGTGACGGAAGCAAGTTCAATACGAAAATTGATTACTCCCGCGAAGAACAACCCCTCGGCACGGCGGGACCAATTGCCCTCGTCCCAAATTTGAGCGACACTTTTCTGGTCATGAACGGCGACCTGCTCACTACTATCGATTACAGTGCCATGCTCAAATACCACCGTGAACGCGGCGCGCTTGCTACAGTCGCTTGTTATCAACGCGATGTGAAAATTGACCTCGGTGTGATCCAGGTGGATGAAGATAATTGGATTTCCGATTACATCGAAAAGCCCACTTATCATTATTCTGTCAGCATGGGCATTTATCTCTTCGAGCCAGAGATCCTGAGCTACATCCCCAAAGGTGAGCGGCTTGATCTGCCAGAACTGGTCTTGAAGTTAATGCGTGATGGTAAGAAGGTCAATGTCTTCAATTTCGATGGCTACTGGCTTGATATCGGCAGGCACGATGATTATGAGCGTGCCGTCGAAGAATTTGCGAAACACCGCGAAGCGTTTTTGCCGGAATTATGATTCTGCTAATTTTTACGAATAACTATCCCTACGATACAGTAGGCGAGCAGACCTTTCTCAGCGGCGAAATAAATGTCTTAAAGAAATATTTCGACCGTATTGTTCTTGTCCCTCAGCATAAGCATAAAGAATTACTTCCCTTGCAGGCGGGTATCGAAGCGGACTTGAGTCTTTCAGACCGGTTATCTTTCTTCAATCGTCTTCAGGCTTTTCTTTCATCTTTTTTTCAACGGGATGTTTTTGAAGATATTGGAAACCGTTTTCCTGCTTCGCTTTCATTGGAATACCTGAAAAAAATATTCTTTTTTTTATCCGGTGCGCGCATCACACAGATGTGGTTGAAGGAATGGCTGCAAAAAGAGAATGTTTCTCCATCTGATGTGGTTTGTTATACCTATTGGTTTATCGATGTCACAATGGGGCTGGGCTGGGCAAAAACTGAACTCCCGCAGTTGAAGGTCATCTCGCGCGCTCATGGCTATGACCTTTACGAAGAGTTATACAAACCCTGGCCGTTGCGAGTGAGATCCATTTCCATGCTGGATGGGCTTTTTGCGGATTCGGATATTGGTACAAATTACCTCTTGGAAAAACATCCCCGGTTTAAAGAAAAATATAAAACAGCGTTGTTGGGAGTGCCAGAACCGGGCGCATTGTCTCAGCCGTCTCAAGATGGTATCTTGCGAATTGCTTCCTGTTCAACCATCAACCCAATAAAACGGATCGATCTTTTATTCAAGGGTATTGTGGCTGCTGCTGAAAGACGAGGCGATCAAAAGATCGAATGGACTCATTTTGGCGGCGGTCAGGAACGACAGGAATTCATGGACCGGGTCGAAAAAGAATTCCCTCAAAACGCAAAAGGATTTTTCCCGGGGTATCAAACCCAACGGCATCTCATTCAAACCTACATTGAGAAACCCGTGGATGTATTCGTCAATGTCAGTTCCACCGAAGGCACACCTGTTTCCATTATGGAGGCCATCAGTTGCGGAATCCCCGTGATCGCTACAGCCGTGGGCGGTAATGTGGAAATCGTTCAAGAACGAAATGGCTTTTTGTTGAGCGAAAACCCCACACCCGATGAAATTGCGGATGCGCTGTTGAATGTTATGGATATCCGTGAACTCTGGCTGGAGAAACGCAAGGGCAGCCGTGAAGTGTGGCAGGAAAGATATAATGAAACGACCAATTTTGAGGCGTTTGCCCAGAGGCTGGTCGAAATAAGGAAGCGTTGATACGTTATGTGTGGAATTACTGGATTTTGGAATCTCGATGGCAGACCGGTGGACCGTGATGAGTTGATTCGTTTTACGAATCAACTCGCGCACCGCGGACCCGATGGCTGGGATATCCACGTGGACGAGTCTGCCAACCTTGGCTTTGGTCACCGCCGCCTTGCCATCATTGACTTGAACACCGGCGACCAGCCCATGTCTTACATGGACGGGCGTTATTGGATCGTCTTCAATGGTGAGATATATAACTTCGTTGAATTACGCTCGGAACTCGAATCGCTTGGTTATCAATTTAAGACTGAGTCGGATACGGAGATCGTTCTTGCCGCCTACGATAAATGGGGCGAAGATTGCCTGCTTAAACTTAACGGCATGTGGGGCATGGCGATCTGGGACAGCCATGAACGCAAACTGTTCATTTCGCGCGATCGGTACGGCGTGAAACCCATGATCTACTACTTTGATGGGAAACGCTTTGCCTTCGCCTCGGAGATGAAAGCCTTCCTTGCGCTTGAAGATTTCAATGCAGAATATTCCCCGTCTGTTTTGGCGAATTCATTGGAGCATCCGGCATGGATGGAAAGTGTTGAAGATTGCTTGTTTCAGGGGCTTAAGCGTGTGCTGGGCGGTTATAGCCTGACCCTTAATGCAAATGGTGATATGAAGGTGCGGCGTTGGTGGAATACATTGGACCACCTGCCGCAGATCCCGGATGCCTATGAAGATCAGGTTGCAGAGTATCGGGAACTGTTTCTGGATGCCTGCCGCATTCGTATGCGCAGTGACGTGCCGATCGGCACTGCCCTCAGCGGCGGCTTGGATTCAAGCTCTGTACTTTCTTCAATGAGTTATATCCGCCGATCTGGTGATGCGACCATGCGCATGGCGCACGAGTGGCAAAAAGCATTCATTGGCACATACCCGGGCAAGGATATTGACGAACGCCATTATGCCGATGAAGTTATCAAGCATACCGGTGTCCAACCGATCTATTGCGAAATGAATGCAGATATGTACCTCGATCATTTCGATGAAGTGCTTTATCAGTTGGAAGACTTGTCAGATATTCACCTGGGACCGTGGTTCGTGCATAAGACCCAACGTGAGAATAATGTAGTTGTGACCATTGACGGTCACGGCGGGGATGAGGCATTGGGAGGTTATACCTGGCATGTATTTGCCGCTATGCGTGATGCGCGTAAGAACCCTGTCCAGTGGGCGAAATTGGCATACATCCGCGATCAGATGAGCTTGTCGCACTCCATTGGCTCGTATCTGACAGCGCTCAAAAATTTTGGTAATAAGTTTATCGGCAAAGAGCCGTCATCGCCCTGGTTGACCGTTCCTGTGGAAAAGATCATCTCGCCTGTGATGCAGATGGATCAACCGCGTTTGCAAGGCAGGGATGAATTATTCAAAACATTGTATGCCGATTTTCATTACCAGCACCTGCCGTCTGTACTGCGGAATTTTGACCGCCTTTCCACGGCGCATGGTGTGGAAGTCCGCGCACCGTTAATGGATTGGCGGCTCGTGACGTATGCCTTTTCATTGCCGTCTGACAGCAAGATCGGTGCGGGCTACACCAAAAGAATTCTGCGCGACGCCATGAAAGGGATCGTGCCTGAAGCGATCCGTACGCGGACCAAAAAACTCGGCTTCCCGAACTTGAAAGAAAGTTGGGACTCAGCAGAAGGGCGACGGTTTATTTTGGATTCAATATCTTCCAGTGATTTTCAGTCCTCTCCTTTTTGGAACGGCAGTGTCGTTCTCAAAGAATTTAAAACCGCCCCGTCTGCAAAGACCAGTCCGGTTATCCATAAAGCATGGCGATATGTTCAGGCTCAGTCCTTGTTGAACATGTTTCGTGAAAAGCAAAATACCTTGCAGCGAGTTTAAATAATGCGCATTGCCTACGTCACCATTCACATTGCGCCGGAGATCATGAAAGGCGGGGTGGGGAAAAAGATCAAGACCCATCTCAAACTCTGGCGTGAGCAGGGACACGATGTCACCTTGTTCAGCCTCACTCCGGCGGAGATACCCTTCTCCGGCGAGCGTTTGTTCCTGTTCGACCCGGGTGGCGGCTTGCTCAAACGCGAGATCCGCCGCGCATCCGGTTTGAGGCGGCTGCTAGCGGCTTTGCGCGAGCACCAGCCGGAGATCATCTATTTTCGTTTCGGGCTGTACTCCTATCCGCTTCATCAAATTCATAAGATTGCGCCGGTGGTGGTGGATACGAATTCCAATGACGTGGATGAATACCGCAAGAAGGGCGCTTTTTTTTACTGGCTCAATCGCTTCACACGGACCTTTATCTTTGGTCCCGCTTCGGGGGTTGTTTCTCCATCTTTTGAATTGGTGGACATCCTCGTGCCGAAGCATGATAAGCCTGTCTGCGTGGTTGCCAACGGCGTAGACTTGACCGATGTGGAGATTTTGCCCGCCCCGAAGAATGAACATCCCGTCATCACATTGGTGGGTACGCCCGGCATGAGCTGGCATGGCGTGGATAAGTTGATCGAGTTCGCAAAACTTTATCCTGAAATTACAGTGAACATTGTGGGCTATGCCCCCAAAGATGTGGATGGCGCTGTGCCGCCCAATGTGAAACTGCATGGCTTTCTGGGACGTGAACAGGTGCAAGCGGTGCTGGCAGGCACAGACGTGGCTTGTGGTACGCTTGCCTTCCACCGCAACAAAATGCACGAAGCCTCAGCCTTGAAAGTGCGTGAGGCATTGACCTTCGGCATCCCCGTGCTGATCGCCTTCCGCGATACCGACTTGCATGATGTACAGGTGGATACCATCATGAACATCCCCAACACCGAAGATAATGTCATCAGTCACGCCAAAGAGATACGAGACTTTGCCTACGCCATGATGGGCAATCGTGTAGATTTGAATGTGGTGGGTCCCTACCTCGATCAACGCAAGAAAGAACAAAAGCGGCTTGCATTCTTTCAAGAGGTTCTTGCAAAACAAAAATGAAACCTCTATCCATTGTTTTACTTGGCACTCAAATGGCGGTGGGCGGAGCGCAAAAATTATTGCTGGAACAGGCATTGTGGTTTCAGGCGCACGGACACAAAGTGACCGTGATCTTTTTCTACGACCGCGATGATCTGCACGAAAAATGGAAACAGACCTATCCCTTTGAAATTACAAACCTCGAAGCCTTCAATAAAAAAGCGGGCGGGTTTCGCAGCCTGCCCAGTTTGCTTAAGGGATTGGTCAAATTGTGGCAAACCTTCAAGCACGGACGTTTCGACTCCGTCATCACCTTTACGCACGATAGCAATGTGCTGGGACTTCCGCTTGCAAAGCTGGCAGGGATTCCTGCTCGCGTGGGCACGCACCTCGGCGAGATTCGCGGCATGGCGAAATGGCGCGATGCATTGCATACCTTTCTGGTCAACAGCGGCGTGATCCAAACGCTGATCGCATCCTCTGCCCGCACAAGGAACAACGCCATTGAAGTGGGGGTAAAGCCGGAAAAGATCACCACCATCTACAACGCCATCATGCCCTTCGATGTCACCGGCATAGACCGCGCCACCGCCCGCCAGAAAATTGGGCTGGCTCCCGAAGATGTGTTCTTCGTGGCGGTGGGTCGGCTTGTGTATGAAAAGGGACATGAATTTCTGGTTGAAGCCATGGCAATGGTGGCGGCAGAAGACCCCCGCGCCGTGGCAGGGATTTGCGGAGCGGGTCCATTGCATGAGCCTTTGCAGGCACAGATCGAGAGACTGGGTTTGCAGGAGAACATGAAACTGCTCGGTCAGTGGGATGCCATCCCCGAACTGCTGGCGGCTTCGGATGTGTTCGTGCTGCCTTCGCGCTGGGAAGGCTTGCCCATGGCGCTGCTCGAAGGCATGATGGCGGGGTTGCCCGTCATTGCCACACGGGTCGAAGGCGTGGATGAGGTGGTGGAACCCGGCAAACACGGTTTGCTTGTGCCGCTTGAGTCTCCGCAGGAATTGGCGCAGGCTATATTACAATTGCTCCGCTCTCCGCAAGACCGTCTGCAAATGGGTGCGGCAGCACGAGAGCGGGTCTTGAGTTCGTACACCACAGACCGAATGTGTGAAGCATATTTGCAGGTGATCGGGCAATGCCTGGGCGGGGAGGCAGGCTCGGCAGCGCAAACAGGCAGAGGTTAAAGGATGAGGCGTTCGTCAATCGAGTTTGGAAAGATACTTGCCCTGTCCGCAGTCGTTTGGGTTTCCATCGGCGCGGGCTTGGAATTTTATAACGTGGCATGGGGAACGGGAAAAGCCATTGGACAGTTCTCCCCGCGTTGGTTCCTTTTTTTTATTTCGTATACCCTGTTGATCTCCGCCGCCATATCTGGCATTTGGTTGGTGTTGTTCCGCCGCGATCACTTCAACGCGCTGGCAGCAAGCGCTGTTCCACTCCGTAACCGCCTGCCCGTGTTGAATTGGCTGTTCGTTTTTGCATTGCTTGTTTTCCCATTTTTATTTTTGCAGCGCACCATGTGGGGTGTCGTTTTTCACGGCGTTTACTTCCGCCTGTTCCTGTGGCTATTAACCGTCTTTCTACTTTCAATTTTCCTCACCCGCAGTGAAACACTTATAGGCTGGAAACCTTTTCTCACCGCTCTCGTTCTCACCTCCAGTGTTTTCACCATCGCCGTCTCTTTGCAGGATGTTACAAGCTACCCCTTCTCATTGGGCTGGTCTGAAGGCAACCGCCTGTGGGATTACTCCACCCGTTTTGGGCGCGACCGCTACGGCGTTGGCGAAGACCAGGATATTTATGTCCTGCTCGATACCGGGCGCTTGTTGGTGGGCGGCATTCCATTTCTCATTCCGAACGTCACCATTGAAGTGGTGCGCCTATGGGTGGGGCTTACGCTGATCCTGCCTTATTTTCTGGTTGGGCTTGCCGCCTACATCGTTGCCGAAAAAAATACGCGCATCTGGATGCTCCTGATCTTGTGGGTCTTTCTCTTCCTGCGGCAGGGACCCATTCACACGCCGCTGGTGCTTGCCGCTGCGCTAACCATTTTTGCGTGGCGCAAACCGTTTTGGCTGGCTATTCCCATCATCATCTATGCCGGATTTTTTGCACAGGCGAGTCGCTTTACATGGCTGTTTGCCCCGGGTTTATGGATCGGAATGCTGGAACTGGCTGGCGCCTCGACCCTTCGACACGGCTCAGGGCACGACGGAAAGCCTGATCGTACCCATTGGGCTCGGGCGATCACCCTGGGTTTGGTCGGCGCATTTGGCGGCTTCCTCTTACCCAAGATTATGCCGCTCATTCGCCTCGCCTTGTCTTCGCTCTCGCCCGCCGAAGCGGCTTCAGCCCCGCAAGCTGTCACACCCATCACCACAATCGATGTCACCGAGCAGATCACAGAAACCGGCTTAACCCCCGATTTTGTGGAATACGCCGTTACCGACCAGCAATTGCTTTGGTATCGCCTACTGCCCAACCCAACCTTCGGTCCAGGCATTTTGCTTGGGTTGGTGATCGCTGTTCTGCCGGTGCTGCTGTTCCTCTTTTGGCTTTTGGCTTCAAAGAAATGGAAGTTGAACCTCTGGCAGAACATTGCCGTGTGGGGACCTTTACTGGCATTCCTTGCCGTGGGGCTGGTTGCCAGTACCAAGATCGGTGGCGGCGGCGACCTGCACAATATGGATATGTTCCTGATCGGTTTGGCGTTCACCGTTTTCATTGCATGGATGAATGGCGGCAGGGATGTTATTCTGAAAAACGAAATGCCCGTTTGGGTTCGGGTTGTCCTTGTGCTGGCATTGGTCATTCCGGCATTCGTGCCGTTGATGGAGCTGCGCTCCAATGAGTATGGCAGCGAGATGAAGACCATTTTGCTGCTCACCGACCAGACAGACGCAAAACCGTTCGACATGCTGCCCAGTGATGAAGCTGTGAACACCGCACTGACCGAAATTCAGGAAGCCGTGGATGAGTTTGAACCGAACGGCGAAGTGCTTTTTATGGACCAGCGGCAGTTGCTGGCATTTGGGCAAATCCATGTTGGCAGCTTTGTCACCCAGTATGAGAAGAAAGTGCTCATGAACGAAGCGCTCAGCGCCAACTACGATTACTATTCCAATTTTTACACGGATATTACCAATCAGCGTTTTTCGCTCATCGTTACCGAAATTCTGCGTACCCCGCTCAAAGACAGCGCCTACGAATTTGGCGAGGAAAACAACGCCTGGGTAGATTGGGTATCCATCCCCGTGCTTTGTTATTATCAGGAAATTCAAACGTACAAGGATGTCAATGTGATGCTGCTTGTACCCAAACCCGTGCCGGATGACTGCTCGCAATACATCCCTCCAAGGTAATCAAACTTTATGAACCTTCGCTACCTCCTTCTCCGACTCTTGCGCCACTTCATGCCCGAAGGGATTGCCCGCTTTCTGCTTAAACGACGTTGGATCATTAAACCCGGGCTTGAATCCACTGACCCGTTTGCGGCTTCAACCCGTTATGTTGAAACGCTCGCAGAAAAAGGCATCTCCATTGCAGGGAAGCGCATCCTCGTATTCGGCTATGGCGGGCGTTTCGCCGTCGGCGTAGACCTGCTCAAGCGCGGCGCGGCGCAGGTGGTTTTGTGCGACCATTTTGTCCTGCTGGATACAGAGCGCAACCGTGAACTGCTTCCGGCGTATGAACGCTACCTGAAAGTGGAGCAGGACGAAGTTATGCCGCGAAGCGAATTCATTACATTGCTTCACGGCGACATCCGCGAAGAGTCCATCCAAAAGCAAATATCCCAGGTGGATGTCATCCTTAGTACCTCGGTCTTTGAACACCTCGACGATGTACCCGGCATTACCACCGCACTGGCAAAACTGACCGCGCCGAGCGGCATCCATTTGCACTTTGTAGACCTGCGCGATCACTATTTCAAGTACCCGTTTGAGATGCTTAAATATTCCGAACCGGTTTGGCGCAACTTTTTAAACCCCACCAGTAACCTCAACCGCTATCGTTTGAACGATTACCGCCGCGAGTTTGAAGCGAATTTTGGCAGCGTGGAATTCGATGTACTCGAACACCTGGACGACGAATTCCGCAAGGTTGAACACACGTTGCGCCCCGAATTCAAAACCGGCGATCTCGGCGTGGATGCCGTGACCCTGATAAAAGTTTTTGCTTCCCAACCCAAACGCTGATGGAAAAAACTGCAATGCTGAAAAGACGTTTGTTGTTGTCCTATGTTTTGCTGGGGGCGCTTGAAGCCGGATGGGTGATCGTCTCTTTGTTGCTGATCCCGCCGGACCCCAAGAATGCATTTTTATTCGGCTATTCCCTGCCGCGCCTCGCATTGCTTGGGGCGGCATTCATCTTTTTTACGCCGATGCTGTTGGCGTCAGTCCGCTTTCTTTTTGCCGCTCAATCACTTGAACGTTCGGTTTTACAAGTGGATGATTGGCTCGCAAAACGTTTCACATCATTTGCGATAAATTTCATGTCCGTTACTGCGTTTGTATCAGGCGGCTTGTTCCTGTTATACCCTTTCGACGCTCAGCCCCAATATGCCGCCATTGCAGAACGTGCCCTGCCCATCATTCAGCTTGTCTTTTTGTTTGGTTTGCAAACCCTCCTTGGGCAATTCCTCTACCGTGGGCGGCAATTGGATTGGGCAGCCCTTCGTGAACACAAAAAAGAGATCACCCTTGCAGGTATTACTTTTGCAGTCATTGCGGCGTTTTCTGTCTGGGTATTGTGGTCGCAAGTGGGTATTGCCCCGCAGAAGTACGGTTGGCATTCGCCGGGTACGCCGGTGTTGTTTCTCCAAGTCCTGTTTGCGTGGGGGCTTGGTTTTCCCTTTTTGTTGTGGGGCAGTCAGATTGAAACGTTTGTAAAGAGTGCGGGCGAACGTGTTCACATACCCCTTCGGCTTGATGTGTTGCTTGGTATTGCCATTTGGGCTGCGGCGGCTTTGGTCTGGCAGCAAGAACCCCTACGCGACCATAGCTATTTCAACCCTGAGCCCACCCCGCCCAATTTTGAATACTACCCATATTCAGATGCCGCTTTTTACGACGAGGTATCCCAGAACATTCTGATCGGCGCACCTGAGAACAACCCTTTTATTTTGCGCCCGCTTTACATTTTCTTTTTGACGTTTTTACACACCGTATCCGGGCAATCTTATGATCTGATCCTGCTTTTGCAAACGCTTTTTCTTGCTCTGGCGCCTGTGCTGGCATACCTGCTTGCATCCCGCTTCGGCGGACGGATGTCTGGCATTATGCTGGCAGTTTTGATGATCTTGCGTGAACGGAACTCCATTGCGCTGACCAATATCATTGAGGTCTCACACTCAAAATTGATCCTGGCAGATATGCCGATGATGTTCCTTGTTCTGCTGGCGGTCTTCCTTTTCGTAAACTGGTTACGCTCGCCCGACCGCCCGGGCTATTTTGGCATTCTCGCGGGCGCAGGCTTGGGGCTGGCGATCCTCATCCGCAGTCAGGCGCTTTTGCTCGTCCCTGTATTTGTGCTCGTCATCTTTTTAACCGACCACAAACGCTTTTGGCGCTTCATCCGCAAATCACTTTTGTTTGGGGTCGGGCTGGTACTCGTTGTTGCGCCGTGGGTTTTACGCAATCATGCCGTCACCGGTCGTTGGGGTGTGGAAAATTCCGAATTCTATGTCTCCACCCTTGCCAGTGGCTACGTTTCAGATGCCGACCTTGAAATTCGCCCGGGTGAAACTGAAGATGTCTACTACGCACGCATTCAATCCCTGATCGTTCAATTCATCCTTGAAAACCCCGATGAGCTCGCCCGTGTGTATGGCTCTTATTTCATCCACAACGAAATCATCTCCATGCTGTATCTCCCCATGTCTGTTCAACTTTATGACCTGCGGACATACGTCAAAACATTTCATTTGTGGGGAACCCCCGTTTTTTCATTGGACCCCATTTCCAGCATTTTGTTTGTTGCCGCGCTGATCCTCGTTGCGCTTGGGTTGGGGCGCTCTCTTCGTAAATTTGGCTGGTTGGGAATCATGCCGCTATTGGCACACCTCGGCTATAACTTTAGCGTGGTGGTCGGGCGTATTTCCGGCTGGCGTTTCATGCTGCCCGTAGACTGGGTGATCCTGTTTTACTATGCCATCGGCATCGTTGCCGCCACCGCTCTCCTCTCATCCGCTTTTGGAGGCGTAAAGGAAAAGGCTGAGGAAACCCAGCCCGACGAAAAATCCACACCTGTGCGCTGGATATGGGTCATCGCCTCTTTTCTTGTTTTGGGCTTGTCTCTGCCCATTGTAGAGCGGCTTACACCCAGAGTGTATCCACCGATGAACGAACAGGAAATGAGCGCCGCCTACACCCCGCAGGGACTTAACCTAAACTCCGGCGAAACCCTCTCGGTAAGTGATGTAACTACATTTGTAAATGACGGCGGCGTTATTCTGTACGGACGCGCCTTGTTCCCCTCGTTCTATGACCAGGGAAATTACTGGGGCGATGATAATGATTTCCTCCTGCGTACCCGTGACTTTGATCGTATTCAATTTCGTTACATTGGTTCTGAGAATACATGGGTATTCATGGTTCTGGGCGAACCGCCATCCCACTTCCCCCATGCCGCAGATGTTTTGATTCTAGGCTGCCGTGAAGCGGTGGGCATCCGCGCTCTTGTTGTGCAGGTGACAGGACAGGCGCAAGCCATGGCTGAAGTTCCCTGGCAGGGGCTTAATTGCCCCCCATCTCCAAATCCATAGGTTGTGCTATGAAAAAGAATTTCTTTTCCTCCGAAACACTCCGAGAAATCGTTCTGCCATTGTTTATCTTTGGGCTGTTCCTTGCGGCTTCTCTGCCCGGAATTAGCTGGGGCGCGCCCGCGCTTTGGAACCCCGATGAACTGGTCTGGCGGGCTAGCAGCGCCTTGCGCGGCGAGATCACTTTTGATGTGAACGAACCAGACTATAACTATCCATCCCTGCCAAAGTATGTGATGTATGCCATTGGGTCGATCACGTATGGAATGGGTAAATCAGATTTCGCTTTCATTGTCTCGGCACGGGTCTTCTCGGCTTTTCTTGGCGCATTAGCTGGCGTTCTTATCTACTACCTTGCACGGACAATCGGAATGCGCAAAGGCGCCGCGACCTTGGCTGGGTTGTTGTACGTGGCGAGCAGTATTGCGGCAGAGAATGGTCGCTTTGCCCACAACGATCTGTATTTGCAATTCTTCACGATCCTCTCGGTTTATTTTGTTGCCAAATATCAGCAGAGTTTATCCATGCGCTGGCTGTATCTATCCTTTTTATCGGTTGGGCTGGCGGCTTCCAGCAAGTACACCGGCGGCAGCCTGATCATCCTGCCGGTGCTTGCTTATATCTTTGCCAACCGCACAGAGTTGGGGAAGAACTGGCTCCCCATGGCGGGTAAATTGGTTATTGGCGGTCTGGTATCTTATTTTGGGTATGGGGTGGGCACTCCCATCGCGTTTGCAGCCCCCATTGATTATTTCTCAAGGGTGCTGCCTGCCTTGCGTAACCTCACTGATTACGGATTCAACTCAGGCTCTCCTTATGGTGTGTTCGGTCAATGGGCTATTTTCAGATCAGCAGTGGGAGTATTTTGTTATTACCTGTTTCTGGCTGGGTATCTTGGGTTTGCCATCCGCTGGGTCTTGTGGATGTTTGGAAAGGCACAGTTTGAAAATGGACAGGGTCCAGCCATTGGCGCATTCCTCCTGACTGTGTTGATCTTTGATCTGCCGTTCATGATCTCCATCAATTACATTGGGCGTTACTTTATCCCTTTTATTCCCTTCCTTGCCATCATGAGCGCATTATGGGTGGATGAGATTTTCACTCTTTCCAAAAAACATGGCTGGGGTTTTGTCCGCCCGTTGGTTTTTGCCGCCCTTGCAATTGGCTTCATTTATTCTGCGCTTCGGCTGGCAAGTGTTGCCTTGTTATTTATGAATGATTCGCGCATCCCTGCCACGGCGTACATTGCAACCATCAAGGGATATCAAAAAAGCATCGAGTACACGCTGTATCCGCCTTATGTGGAAAAAGGGCGTTTTATGCGCGCGCATAACTATCCGATCTATTTTGTGGAATGGGAGGGAGATACTGTCCCCACCGGTGGTCGTTTTGAGTACAACCTCGGCGAACAGGGACTGTTGGAACGGGATACGGATTATTTTGTGATCGACAGCCTGACCTATGACCGTTTCTACACCGACTCGATCTGTGCCACCACCCCCGTGGAATGTGACTTTTTCAAGCGTTTGCTCGCCGGAGAAGTGGAAAGCTATGAATTGATAGCCTCATTCACATATGAGTTGCCGCCCTATATGCCGAGAGCGTCACTCACCGCCGTCAACCCGCAAGTGTATATTTACGAAAGAGTGCGCTGATCAGCGCACTCTTTCATTTTTTCTCCAGCACCACGAGTAGACGGGTTGCAAACAACTTGGGCAGGGGCTGCATTATTTTTTCAAGCGCTTTGATGGCGGGGTAGGCGCCGGTTGGGTACAACTGCGGACCGGAGTATCCACCTGAGGCGGCATATGCCAGCGCGGCGATTTCCCTGGCTTCCAGCAAATTCCAATCGTTCAATTTATCCATAAAACGGCGCTGCTCAAATATCCATGTGGCATTGCCCTGGGCAGCGTAGTAATCCATGTCTGTGGGAGACCAGTTTGCAGGCGCGTCCCATGTTATTTCCTGTGGTTTGCCAACCGGTTCCACATGCAGCCATTCATAGATGAATCGCCCCAAAGTGCCGAGACCGGGCTCCATCATAATGAGCCGACCCCCACGGGGTAGTACCCGTGAAAATTCGCGGAGCGCGTTGCCAGGGTAACGCAAGTGATGGAACACATCCACCATGAGCAGGTTGGATACGCTCTCGTTTTCAAAAGTTAGTTTGTAGGCGTTTTCAACCCGATCAAGCCATGGGTATGGGAAGAGGTCTGTGCGGATGCAGTTTGGCAGTACTTCGCTGATGCTGCCCATGCCCGACCCCAATTCCACCACCTTGCCGGGAACTGTGCTGAGGCGGCTTTGCATGGTTTTGTAAAGTTCCACGTACACAGTTCGCAGGAGCGGTTTGCGCTCCCAGAGTTCCCTGTTTTTGTCGATCAGGTCTTTATGCTGCTCCAGTCGGATGCTCATTTTGCCTGCTTTGAGAAATTCCCGATCTCGTACACGCTTCCAAAAAAGGATGGGGTGGCTTTCATGGCATACACTGAATTTTTCTTGAAAACTTTTTCGGCAGCTTCACGCACCTGAATTTCAGTGGAAAAGTGATGCTCGCGGATGTTGTACCCAAGCAGTCGGAACATAAGCACCATGAAGGGGCGTTCAACAGGGACGCCGTAAACGATCTGTCCGCCGGGTTTTAGAACACGTTTGATCTCTTTGAATGCCTGTTCAAGTTCTGCGGGTTTGAGGTGTTCCAAAATACTGATGAGCAGAACGGTATCGAAATAATTATCTTCATACGGCATCTCAAGCACATTGCCATTGCGCAGGTCTGGGTTGATATTGTGTGAAGCAAATGTTTCTTTGATGACGTTCACATCACAGGTCAGGTCTAGACCATGGATCGTTTTATATTTCTCGTTCAGGTTTAAAAAGGTAAGCCCGCTGCCAAACCCAACCTCGAGAATGTTCTCGCCGCCCTGGCATTGATCGAGGCACAATTCTACACGGCGGCGGTACATGCCTCCAAAAACAGGCAGGTAATAAAAGATAACGGAGTAAATTTTTTCAACCCCTTTGTAATCTTTATATGGCAGTAATCTAAGTCTGGTCGTTGTCATGAGAGTCTCTATCTGTTTCTGATTTATACGAACTTGATTCTTCGGGCGGCGAAAGCCACCATGCGGAATAATAAAAGCCCATGTTTCCAGCGGGAAATATTCGTGGTTCCGTAAGTGCGCTCACGATAGCGGATGGGCAGGTCTACAATTTTCAGGTTGAGTTTTGCCGCCCCAAAGATCAGGTCGAAATCGCCAAAGGGGTCGAAATCGCCAAAATAGGAACGGTTGGCTGCGATCTCTTCATAATCTTTCCGCCACATTACTTTGGTTCCGCACAACGTATCTTTGATGGATTGTCCCAACAGCCACGAGAAAGCAAGGCTGAAGAACTTATTACCAATGAAGTTTAATGTACGCATGGCTTCTTTTTCCATCGGGTAGACGAGCCGTACTCCGTTGATGAATTCACCCTTGCCCGAAGCGATGGCTTCATAAAAACGCGGCAGGTCTTCGGGTGGAACAGTTAGGTCTGCATCGAGGATCATGAGAATATCGCCGGTGGCTTTCTCAAACCCGAGGCGGATCGCATCCGCTTTGCCGATGCCTGGTTGGCGAAAGAGCAGGCTTGGGGTCTGGGGGCGAAGCGCCATTTCCTTTTCGATGGTCTCAAAGGTCTTATCGCGTGAGTGACCTTCAACGAAAACGATCTCCGTTTTTGAACCCATTTGCGGAACCCGCTCAAAGATATTTTTGATATTGCCTTCTTCATTGCGTGCAGCGATCACCACTGAGACGCTCGGTTTTTCAACGGGCTGTCCGGCAAGGCGGGCAACAAGAAAATTTGACAGCGCTAACCCTTGAAAAGGCCACAACCGTACAAGATATTTGTTTGCAAAACCGCCAAGTGGCATTGGGAATAGAACTTCGGTGGAGGTGCGGATGGTTTCAAACCCTGCAAGAAGTAACAGGTTGTCTACATCGTCCACGGTCAGCCAGTTTTGGGTGAGCATGGGGGAAGCCAGGTTGAAACTTTGAGCAAGGGTAAGCGGTAATTGCCAAAGGTGGCTGTAGAAATTAAAAATGATGCGTGTGTGCGGCGTGCAAAACTTTCGTACCTGCTCCAATACTTGCTGAACATCCCATAGGTCATTGATCGCATCCGAGAGGATGATGATATCGAACTCACCATTCAGCTTCGAAAGATCATGCGCATCCATCTCGTGGTATTCGAGCTCAGGGTGGCGCTGTTTTGCACGCACGATCATTTCGGGGGAAAAATCCACGCCCACACCGTGTGAGGGTTTCAGGTGTGAGATCAGGCTGCCCATGCCGCACCCGATCTCAAGAATGCGCTGATTAGGCGGGACCAGAAATTGGTAATACTCGACCAAACGCTTGTGGTACCATCCGCCCAAGCCTCGCCATGTGTCACGCTTTTGGGCAATACGATTCCAATGTTCGATATGAGTTTGTTGGTAAAGCTGTCCCGCGCTGTCAAAAATTGAATTGGACGCCATTATAGTGTTTTGCCTTTAACAAAAAAAGTGAGTTATAATTCAGTAGCTGAATTTTGGAATTATAAACCATGAGCGTTGAATCAACAAACGAGGAACTCCGTGAACTCACCCTTCTGGAGCAGATCGAAAGCGACCCCGATGTCAATCAAGCCACCTTGGCGACCCAACTTGGCGTGGCGGTTGGGACGGTCAATTGGCATTTAAAGCGTCTTGTTGCCAAGGGGGCTGTCAAGGTCGCCCGCGCCGAGCGCAAGAAACTCCGTTACATTATTACACCTGAAGGATTGGCATTGCGCGCCAAACTGGCAGTCAATTATGTTGAACAATCCTTTTCTGTGTATCGCCGTACCCGCCAAAAAGTAAAAGACCAGCTCTTAAAAGTTAAAAATGCCGGATATGAAAGTGTACGGATCGTCGGCTCTGGTGATGTAGCAGATATTTGCAAACTGACCTGTATTGAGCAGGGCGTTTCTGTTGTAAATGATAAAGAAGCGCCTGCATTGATCCTGGATGGATACCGTATAAAGTTGGAAGGAATGGAATGACAGACCGTCATGTTTTAATGACTGGCGGGGCGGGGTATATCGGTTCTCTGCTGACCTCGGAACTGCTACGCCAAAATTACCGTGTCACCCTCCTTGACTCTTTGCTCTTCGGCGGCGAAAGCATTCTGCCTTTCATAAGCCATCCCAATTTCCGCTTCATCAAGTCAGATGTGACCGAACACCGCGCTATTCGTGATGCCTGTAAAAATGACTGGCAAAAACCGGATGCGGTTGTTCACCTTGCCGGCATTGTCGGCTTTCCGGCATGTCAGGCTGTTGGCAAGCCGGTAGCGTGGAAGTACAACGTTGAGGCGACAAAAAAGGTCTTTGAGCAATCCGCAGATTTGGGCGTGGAACGATTCGTGTACGCATCCACCTACAGCAATTACGGTTATGCTGAAGATGGCAAACCCGTCACCGAAGAGACTCCGCTTCATCCCCAATCACTTTATGCCGAAACCAAGATCGCAGGCGAAGAGTATTTGCTTTCGCAAAAAGATGCCGCCTGTGCGCCGCTCATCTTCCGCTTTGCCACCCTGTATGGACTTTCCCCCCGCACCCGCTTTGACTTGATCGTCAATCAGTTCGTGCTTGAGGCTTTTACCAAACGCCAGCTCATCATCTACCAGCGCGGATACTCACGCTCGTTCGTCCACATCCGCGACGTGGTGCGCGGCATCATCATGGGCTTGGAAGCGGAACAAAGCAAAATCCGCGGTGAAGTTTTTAATCTTGGCACCGATAGCGGCAATTATTCAAAAAATGATATTGTGAAATTTGTGCTCAAACGCATGCCCGAAACCATCGTTGAATACAAAGACCTTACATTCGGCGGCGATATGCGCGATGTGACCGTGTCCTTTGAAAAAGTTCGCCGTGTGCTCGGCTTTGAAACCACCCTGAATGTGGATGATGGCGTGCGTGAAGTTTTATTCGCCCTAAAAAGCGGCTTGATCCGTAATCCCACCGAAGATCGTTATCGTAACGCGCAATTCATTGTGCAGTAATATTTCGTCATTGCGAGGAGGGCGCTCTTCCCGACGAAGCAATCTTATGATCAATACAAGGGATTGCTTCGGGCGAAAAGCATCGCCCTCGCAATGACGGATAAAATGGAGAAAACATGGCAGAAAATTTTTGGAATAACAAACGTGTGATCGTCACCGGCGGCGGCGGGTTCCTCGGCTCGTTCGTTGTTGAAAAACTAAAAGAGCGCGGCGCGACAGATATCTTTATTCCGCGCAAAAAAGAGTACGACCTGACCCAGCGCGAAGCCATCAAACGCCTCTATGTGGATGCGCTCAAAGGCATTGACCCGAAGAACGTGGTCATCATTCACCTTGCCGCCAATGTGGGCGGCATTGGCGCAAACCGTGAACACCCCGCCGAATTTTTCTACGACAACATGATCATGGGCGTGGAACTTATGCACCAGGCATACAAACATGGTGTGGGCAAGTTCGTTGCCACCGGAACAGTATGCGCCTACCCCAAGTTCACTCCCGTGCCTTTCAAAGAAGATTTTATCTGGGATGGCTACCCCGAAGAAACCAACGCCCCCTATGGGCTTGCCAAGAAGATGATGCTCGTGCAAGCGCAGACCTACCGCCAGCAATATGGCTTCAACGCCATTTATTTGTTGCCCGTGAATCTCTACGGTCCGCGTGATAATTTCAATTTGCAGACCTCACATGTCATTCCGGCGCTCATTCGCAAAGCGGTGGAAGCGGGCGAACGCGGCGACAAGGAAATGCCCGCCTGGGGCGATGGTTCTCCCACCCGCGAATTCCTGTACGTGGAAGATGCCGCCGACGGCATCATCACCGCCGCCGAAAACTACAACGGCGATCTGCCCGTCAACCTCGGCTCTGGTTACGAGATTTCGATAAAAGACCTCACCGAAATGGTTGCAAAATTGACCGACTTCCAGGGCAAGATCGTCTGGCAGACAGACAAGCCCAATGGACAGCCCCGCCGTGGGTTGGACGTGAGCCGCGCCAAAGAACTCTTTGGCTGGAGCGCACAGGTCTCATTTGAAGAAGGCATGAAACGCACCATCGAATGGTTTAAAGAAAACAAAGAGAAAATAGAGAGTAGAGAGAAGATGACCAGTCACTAGTACCCAAACAACATGAAGATGTAGGGTAAAAGCGGCTGAAGTTCGCCGCTTTTACCCCTCCAATTTTAAGTTGTTTGGGCACTAGTCATCTATTCTCTAATCATCTTATGACTGAACTTACAAAACACGAACCCCAAACCGTTTACATCCAGCCTTCCAAGGGACTTGCCGCGTTAAACCTGCGTGACCTGTTCATCTACCGCGAACTGATCTTCTTCATGGTTTGGCGCGATATTAAGGTGAAATACAAACAGACCTTGCTCGGTATGGCTTGGGCGGTTGTCCAACCGGTGATGACCATGCTGGTTTTCACCTTCCTCTTCGACCGTGTGGCAAAACTTCCCACCGAGGGCATTCCGTACCCCGTCTTCTCTTTCACAGCATTGTTGCCGTGGGGGTTATTCGTCACTGCACTTAATCAAGGCAGCCGCTCACTCGTGGCGCACCAGAACATGGTGACGAAGATCTACTTCCCACGCCTCATTCTGCCCACCGCCTCGGTCTTTGCAGGCATGGTCGATTTTGCCATCGCTTTTGTCATCCTTGTCGGCTTGATGTTCTACTATCAAGTTACACCCGCCTGGCATTTAATGTGGACGCTGCCGCTCTTTCTCCTGCTTGCCATTGTGACGGCGCTCGGAATTGCCCTCTGGCTTTCAGCGATAAACGTCCAATATCGGGATGTAAACCAAGCCCTCCCGTTTCTGACTCAGTTTTGGCTGTTTGCTACACCCGTAGCCTATTCCGCCTCTGTGATCTCGGAGCAGTGGCAGCTTCTCTATTCGCTTAATCCAATGGCAGGCGTGGTCAATGGATTCCGCTGGGCGCTGCTCGGCGTCGGCAACGGACCCGACCTCTCGTTGTGGGTTTCTGTTGGAATTTCTATTTTGATCTTCATCTCTGGGCTTTTCTACTTCAAGAGCATGGAAAAGACTTTTGCGGATACGATATAGTAAATGGTGATTGGTAATTAGTCATTTGCCAATCACCATTTACCAATTACCAATCACCTATTATGACAACTGCAATCAGCGTAAAAAACATCGGCAAGCAATACAAGATCGGCGCAGCGGAGACGAAATTCCGTTATAACATGCTGCGCGACGTGATCGTGGATACGGTCTCGGCTCCTCTCCGCCTTGCAAAGGCGATGATCGGCAAATCTGACCGGCGTATGAACCAGAACTATGTTTGGGCATTGAAGGACATCTCCTTCGACCTTGAAGAAGGCAAAGTGCTTGGCATTGTTGGGCGTAACGGCGCGGGCAAAAGCACCCTGCTCAAGATACTCTCTCGCGTCACTGAGCCGACCACCGGCTCCGTCACCGTGCGCGGACGTGTCGGTTCGCTGCTCGAAGTGGGCACCGGCTTTCACCCCGAATTGACCGGACGTGAGAACATCTATATGAACGGCGCAATTTTGGGCATGAAGCGAACCGAGATCGATTCAAAGTTTGATGAGATCGTGGATTTCTCCGAAGTCAACCAGTTCATTGATACGCCCGTCAAACGTTATTCGTCGGGGATGTACCTTCGCCTTGCTTTTGCGGTGGCGGCTCACCTCGAACCGGAAATTCTTGTAGTGGATGAAGTGCTTGCCGTGGGTGATGCCGAATTCCAGAAGAAATGTCTCGGCAAAATGGGCGACGTTGCCCAACAGGGACGCACCGTCTTGTTCGTCAGCCACAACATGTCCGCGATTTTGAGATTGACTCAGGAAGCGATCGTGTTGAACAAAGGGCAGCTTATCATGCGTGGACCGACTCAGGAAGCGGTGGATTACTACCTCTCTTCGGGGCAGTCGCAAGCGGGTGAGCGCACCTGGGATGCAGATGAGGTTCCAGCGGCGGCAATGCCCTTTACGCCGATCAGCCTCAAAGTTAAAGAAAGAAGCGGGAAGGTTGTCGATACGGTACGATCCACGGAACCGGTCACGGTTGAGTTTGAATATAGACTCGATGCTTCCGTCACAGGTTTGCGGGTTGGGTTGTATATCAGCACGGTGCGCGGCGAATATGTTTTTACGTCGTTCGATACCGACTCACCTGCACTGTATGAAAAGTTTGACACGCGCAGCGCCGGTCATTACATCAGCCGCGCCGAAATTCCTGCGGATATTTTCAACGAGGGGCGTTATACCGTGGGTGTGAATGCCAGTTCGTTCGGTGTGCGTCGCTATTTTATGGATGAGAATGCGTTGGCGTTCAATGTGGATATTTCCGGCGCGCCCGGCACGCAATGGGGTGAACCGCGTGTAGGACCGGTGCGACCGAGATTGAATTGGAAGATCGAAAAGATCGGAGAGTAGTGAGTAGAGATTGGAGAGTAGTAATTAGTAACTGGTAATTACCAATCTCCAATTCCTAATTGCCAAATGACCAACATGCCAAAAACAAACCCGCTCCGAGAAATTTTGGGCGACCTGCCCTTCACTGCCGAGATCGATTGGATTCTGCGCTCCAAGAATCGTCCGCGCAAAGATCACTATAACCTGACGCGTTTGATGCAAGCCTTGCCCGATGCGGTGAAGGTGGTCAAGCCGTTTGCAGAGAAGGCTTCAAAAGGGAAGACGGTTTTATTCTTTTCCACCCTGCATTATTGGATCGAGCAATCTTCGTTTTTGGGGTTGGCGCTTGCCGGGCTTGGGCATGATGTGACCTTGCTTACCCTGCCCTATTCGGAATGGCACAAAGAGAAGGATAAATTCACCCAGCGTCAGCGCATTATGCATACCCATGAAGCGTTGGAAGTCATGAATCCGCTGGTGAAGCATATTTCGATGTTGGATATGCAAACTTCCTCCCGCGCAGCGCATGGCACACTCAAAGCAGTTCAGCATGGCGGCTTGCCGGAAAAAATTCAGGCAGATGTTAAAGAGATTTCCCTGTGGGATTGTCAATACACCTTCATGCGTGAAGAAGTGGATATGAACAATGCCGATGACCGCGCATTGTACGACCTGCGCCTGGAACGCAACACGTTTGCCGCCAAAGCCGCTTTAACCTGGATGCAAATGAACAAGCCCGATGTGGTCTTGATTCCCAATGGACTTATCCTTGAGATGGGGATCGTCTTTCGAGTGGCGCGTTATCTCAATATCAATGCTGTGACCTACGAATTCAATGACCAACGTGAGCAGATCTGGCTGGCGCAGAATTCATCGATCATGCAGCAGGATACCGATTATTTGGTGGATGCTCGTTGCAGTTTACCCGTCACCGAAGAGATGTTCGAGCGCGTGGCAGACCTCGAAAATGCCCGCCGAGGCGCGCGTGTGTGGGGCAAGTCGAAACGACTTTGGCAGTATGTTTCTTCACAAGGCGCGGATGAAACCCGCAAGATG
>Ga0172367_10001403_pt1 | contig 35117 bp, 29 predicted proteins | sample Lak10m_FD_114542 | JGI IMG/M metagenome (GOLD analysis project Ga0172367, IMG submission 114542) | Freshwater microbial communities from Kabuno Bay, South-Kivu, Congo - kab_022012_10m | ecosystem: Environmental > Aquatic > Freshwater > Lake | place: Democratic Republic of the Congo: South-Kivu... | reverse complement strand
GCCCGTCCTCGCCGCATTGATGCTGGCCAGCGAAACATTTGCCCGCGAATCAGATCAGCCCGATTATCTGCTCCAGGAGCAGATAAAAATTGCCGAAAAAGGACAAATCTGGCGTTCTTTATCGGAGCTCCGCTATATCTTCCGGCATACGTTGCTGCGAGAAGCTGCGTACGGTATGCAGTTGCATGCCCAGTTGCAGCACCTGCATCAACTTATCGGAGAAACGATTGAACGGCTCTATAGTGGTAACCTGGAAGACCGCTATTTCGACCTCGCGTTCCATTTCGAACAGGCTAAAATGGAGGAAAAAACCATTTTTTACCTCCGAAAGTCAGGGGAATACGCACAGGAGAAATTTCAGCACCAGGAAGCGCTGGAGTATTATGATAAAGTACTCGCTATCATAGGCGAAAAGGCACCGGATTCCGTTTTGGCAGAAGTGCTGCTGAGCAAAGGAAAAGTCCTCGAGTCGCTTGGCCGATGGGAGGATGCCGCTCTAATCCTGAATCAGGCAGCTACGGTGGCAGTGCAAACGGAGCAACAGGATTTGCTCGCGTATGCCCACAGCCACATCGGCCGGCTGCGTATGCTCCAAGGGGACTACCAGCAGGCAAGGAGTACCCTTCAGCAGGCACTCCGGCTGTTCTCCGCCATCGAAGTACCCGCCGGACTGGTCGAAGTGACCGGTCACCTCGCCAACCTGTACTTCCGTCAGGGGAAATACCCCGAAGCAGAACAATTTTTCCAACAATGCTTCGAAAAAGCGCGCGAAATACCAGATTATTACCTCGATCCACAGATTATCGCCAACCTCGGTCTGACGTATATGAACCGCGGCGAGTACGAAGCAGCAACGGCGTTTGTACGCCAGCAACTGCTTTCGTGCGAAGCGCGCAACGATAAATCCGCTACCGCCCTCCTTCTTACCTACCTCGGGATTATTCATGTCGATAAGGGCAGCTATGAAGAAGCGCTCGATGCCCTCCGAAAAGCCTTGCGCCTCAACAACCAGCTTGGAAACAAACAACTCATCGCCATTGCTACCGGCAATATGGGCGTAATATTCGAGCGACAGGGCCACTACAAACAAGCGATGGATGCCTACCTAAAAGACCTCGAACTATGCGAAGAACTTCGGGACAAACAAGGTACCGCCATCGCGTTGAGCTTAATCGGTCAGCTACTCAATGTCCAGGGCGAATTCCACCGCGCCATCGAATATATGCAAAAAGCACTCATGCTCTGTGAGGAACTGAGCTATCAGAAAGGAATTGCCAAAGCACTGAATACCCTCGGAGATATTTTTTACTTCCTGCGCCAACACCATCGTTCCCTACACTACTACAATCGGGCTATCGGTCTTACCAGACTTATCCAGAACAAACTGGTACTCGGTTTTAGCCTGGTTGAAAAAGGAGCCGTGTTGCTCGAAACGAATGCCTGGACCGAACTCGGCGCCGTCGTACAGGAAGCACAATCCATCGCCGAAGAACTCGGCAACCCAGATCTCCATTTCGAAGCTCGGCTACTCGCCGCCAAAACAACCTTTGCTATCGGACAAACAAGCACCGCCCGACAGGCCTTGCTGCAACTGCTCGAGGCTCCACGTACACCCGACCAGGAAGCTGCCGTGTATTACGAACTCTTCCGCCTGGAACCCCACAGTACCGACCGCCGACAGAAAGCCTACCTCATCTACAAAGAGCTGTATCGCCAAACACCCCGCTACTTGTTCAAATTCCGACTGGATATTCTGGAGCACCTCCAGCAGTATTAATACCCCAATATCGCCCTTAGCCGGCTTGCTTCCTCCGGTAAAATGGCCCGAAACGCCTCCGGAAAATGGATATAGTGTACAATCGCCGCCGGCAGTAGCTCCAAATCAGGGCGATTGACATAACCTACCAGCCCGCTCCGGCTGAAACCACTGATTTGCTCCAGCTGATTCCACGTGTCGTCCCGCATCTCCGGCCATTCCCGTTCCGGATAACTCAATACCACCGCCCGCGCCCATTCGTGTAGCCCAATATTGTAATAACGCAGCGGATCCATAAACCCCATCATCAGGTGCTGTATGGAAAAAAGAAGCACGTGGTCTTCCTCGTATAGCTCCGAAATATGCAAATGCCCTGGATATTGAGGCGACAAAAAAGGCGCCGGATTGATGACTACCACCTGAAAGCCAGGCAGTAAAAAATCGTCGAGCTTGCGCGTCAGCAACACACCACACGCCGCTACTATTACCCGCACGTCATCCGGTATCTCATCGTCAAACGCGGCTCCTTTACAGGATACGTTCATGCGAAATAATACCGTCTTTTTTCTGAAACCTTCCTGCTCTTCCGGCGTCCAGCTCCGATATGGCCCAGCGGATGCAGTGAGCATGCGCTGTAGCCCCGCGTCGAGATCCGGCGGAAACCGTCGATACCACCACCAATCGACCTGCGGACTTAGTACAAACACAGCACCCAGCAAAACAGCAGGAATAATCATCCCCATCGCGTGTACTTCGTTTGTTCCGACCGACAGGTAAATGTTCCATATCAAGTAGGCAACTATTGGAATAGAGATAATTCTCGATGGCATGACACTTTTCCGGATTGGTTATTTTATTCAAGGAATCAATAGATAACGGCAGGATAGGACAATCTGTTTTTAATCCCCACCATCCAACAACAAAGCTATCTCTTTCTACTAAATTCCTCTTGCGCACTTTTCAGGAAACCAAATCCGCTTTCACACGCGCTCCACCGCACATTTTATAAACAATATGGAAATATTTTTCAAAAAGCATTTTGTCAAATAAAAAACCAGTGTATATTTGCGTCGCCTTTTCGATAAAGGAGTCTTTAATCAGACAACTGGTATGGTAGCTCAGTTGGTAGAGCACAGGACTGAAAATCCTGGTGTCGGCGGTTCGACCCCGCCCCGTACCACAAACAATTACGCATGTTTTTTTTCGCACTCCACCATCATCATTGCTTTCCTTCTTGCTGAAGCAAGTGGTGATGCTGTGTGAGCGCTGTTCTAATCTGCTCAAAAAGGGTCTGCCATTTGCTGGCAGGCCCTTTTTGTTTTTCTATTAACCCGACAAGCATGGAACCGAAACTCAAAATTGCGGTGCAGAAATCCGGCCGATTGCTGGAAGATTCCTTGAAGCTGCTCAAAGATTGTGGTATCAAGGTGGCAGAAGGCAAAGATTCGCTCAAGGTACAGGCTACCAACTTCCCGATGGAGGTGTTCTACCTCCGCAACTCGGATATCCCCCACTACGTACACGACGGTATTGCAGACATTGCCATCTTGGGCGAAAATACTGTAATCGAATCAGAGCGGAATCTCGACATGCTGCTTCCGCTTGGGTTCTCGCGTTGTCGCCTGTCGGTAGCTGTCCCCAAAGGAACGGTATATCCGGGCCTTTCCTGGCTGAATGGGAAAAAAATAGCGACCTCCTATCCGAGTTCGCTGCGTGCTTTTTTGCGCAACAACCAATTGGATGCAGCCATTCATGAGATTTCGGGTTCGGTCGAAATAGCCCCTAATATTGGGTTGGCAGATGCTATCTGCGACTTGGTGAGTTCAGGTAATACGCTTTTCATGAACAACCTGGAGGAAAAAGAGGTCGTACTCAAATCTGAAGCATGGCTGGTAGCGGGCAAAAGCCTGCGGCCGGAAGTGCAGGTGCTCCTCGACAAGCTCATATTCCGCATCAAATCGGTACTGGCTGCTCAACAGCACAAATACCTGCTTATGAATGCCCCAACGGAGTCGCTCGACCGGGTGCTGAGCATTCTTCCAGGTATGAAAAGCCCAACTGTCATGCCGCTTGCAGAACCGGGTTGGAACTCGGTACATACGGTTATCAGCGAAGACCGCTTCTGGGATATTATCGATGAGCTGCGCGCCAATGGAGCACAGGGTATCCTCATTATTCCTATCGAAAAAATGATTCTCTAAACAACCGCCGATATGAAGCGCTTTATATATCCCGAGCCCGCCCAATGGCCGCAACTGCTCGCTCGCCCCGTGCTTAAAACAGAAGACCTGGAGCGCACGGTGTCCGACATTATCCGGGAAGTCCAAACAAACGGAGATAGCGCGCTGCGTACCTATACAGCCCGTTTCGACCGGGTGGAGCTGACAGACCTGGAGGTATCGGCCAATGAAATACGCCGAGCTACTGAAGACGTACCCGAATCCCTGAAAGCTGCCATCCAAATAGCGTACGAAAACATCACTGCTTTTCACCGGGCACAGCAAACACCCGACTTGTTTGTTGATACCATGCCAGGTGTACGCTGTTGCCGCAAAAGCCGGCCTATCGAAAAAGTTGGTCTGTATATCCCAGGAGGAACCGCGCCCCTTTTTTCCACCGTATTGATGCTGGGCATACCCGCCGTACTGGCCGGTTGCCGCGATATCGTCCTTTGTACGCCGCCCGACTTGTCGGGTTCCGTCAACCCAGTCATTCTCTATACCGCTCAGCTCATCGGCATCACCCGTATTTTCAAAATAGGGGGCGTACAGGCAATCGCTGCGATGGCTTTTGGTACCGAGTCCGTTCCACAGGTGTACAAAATATTCGGCCCGGGGAATCAGTACGTCACCGCGGCTAAGCAAATGGTCAGTCGTATGGGAGTGGCCATCGACATGCCCGCCGGCCCGTCTGAGGTACTCGTCTGCGCCGATAATACAGCCGACCCCACTTTCGTAGCTGCCGACCTGCTCTCACAGGCCGAACACGGTATCGACAGCCAGGTCGTGCTTCTGGCTATGGATCCGGCATTTATCGATCAGACCGAACGCGAAATAAACCGCCTGCTCGATACCCTCCCACGAAAAGACATTGCCCGCAAAGCCCTCGAACACAGCCTGGCTATTGTGCCCCGCGATCGGGAAGAGGCCCTCCAAATTATCAACGCCTACGCGCCCGAACACCTCATCCTCGCACTAAAAGACGTGGACACAATGGCCGATGGCGTAGTAAATGCCGGCTCGGTATTCCTCGGCAACTATACGCCCGAAGCCGCAGGCGACTATGCTTCCGGCACCAATCATACACTGCCTACTAACGGGTTTGCCCGTGCGTTCAGCGGGGTATCCCTGGATTCCTTTCAAAAGAAAATTACCTTCCAACGCGTGAGCCAGGACGGGCTCCGCCAACTCGGCCCCGCTGTCGAAGCTATGGCCGAAGCCGAACAACTCGATGCACATAAATTGGCTATCCGGGTACGGATGCAGACACTCTAATTCGCTTAATCCACGAAGTCCGTTGAACTATCCCCCAGCCAATATCCCAACGGACTGTACTGGGTTCTATGGCAGGTACCAGGAAGCTCTATGGTGAAAATACCTTTGTTGCAACAATGCGCTCGATGAATGGTATGGAGGCACAAAATCTAGGGAAGAAAATTAAAAACAGGTGACTACATGAATCTCAACCAACTCGTCCGACCCAATATCCTGCGCATGGTGCCCTATTCCTCCGCCCGGAGTGAATTCAAAGGACAGGCCGATATCTTCCTGGATGCAAACGAAAATCCATTCGAGAATGGCCTCAACCGCTATCCGGATCCGCTTCAGAAAGCCCTGAAGCACCGAATTTGCGAGATTAAACACCTGCCTGCGGATCAGGTATTTCTCGGCAATGGAAGCGATGAAGCAATCGACCTGCTCGTGCGGATATTCTGCGAGCCGGGCCAGGATCATATCCTCACCCTCCCCCCAACCTACGGCATGTATCAGGTCTCCGCAGATATCGCCGGCGTGGAAGTGCGTGAAATCCCGCTGCTGCCCGATTTTCAGCCCAATGTGCCCGCTGTGTTGCAAGCTGCCGACATCCACAGCAAGCTGCTCTTTATTTGCAGCCCCAATAACCCCACCGGCAATGATATTCGCCCAGAGGCTATCCGCCGCCTGGCTCAACATTTTCCAGGTATCGTAGTGGTCGATGAGGCTTATATCGACTTCTCCGATCAGCCCAGCGCCACCGCTCTTTTGCCTGAATTTCCCAACCTGGTCGTCCTCCAGACCTTCTCCAAAGCCTGGGGAATGGCAGGTATCCGCCTCGGAATGGCCTTCGCAACCCCGGCTATCATCGACCTGTTCAACAAGGTTAAGGCTCCTTATAATATCAATCAGCTTACCCAGGAAAAAGCCCTCGACGCGTTGCGTGATACCTCCGCCAAAGACACTATGGTGCAAACCATCCTGGAAGAACGCAAGCAGCTCATAGCCGCCCTTCAGCCGCTGCCTTTCGTTCAGCATATCTTCCCCAGCCATGCCAACTTTCTACTCGTACGGGTTCAGGATCCCCATGCCCTGTATCGATTCCTGGTGGAAAGAGGAATCATCATCCGCAATCGCCACAATGTCTTACTTTGTGAGGGCAGCGTGCGCATAACCGTGGGTACCCCAGCCGAAAACCAGGCGCTTGTACAGGCCATGACCGATTTTTCATCTGCTGTATCCAGTTTATCTGTCTGACTATGCAAAAAATTCTCTTCATCGACCGCGACGGAACCCTCATCCTCGAGCCGGAAGACTTCCAAATCGATGCCCTCGAAAAACTCGAGTTCTATCCCCGCGTATTCCAATACCTATCGCGAATCGCAAAGGAACTCGACTATGAACTGGTCATGGTATCCAACCAGGATGGACTGGGTACCGATTCCTTTCCCGAACATACCTTCTGGCCCACCCAAAACGCCGTCCTGAAAGCCTTTGAAAACGAAGGCATACGCTTTCGGGAAATCATCATCGACCGAACCTTTCCGCATGAAAACGCACCTACACGCAAACCACGCACCGGCCTGCTACACCATTTCTTTGACCCGACTGCATACGATTTAGCTAATTCTTTTGTCATCGGAGATCGGCTTACCGATGTCGAATTGGCAAAAAACCTGGGCGCCCGAGCTATTTGGATTCACCAAAAACCTCAGCTGGGTATTGCCGAAACCCAAGGCGGTCTCGACGCGCTGCGCAGTGTGATCGCCCTTCAGACCCTCGAATGGGAAGATATATACCACTTCCTGAGAGGACAGACCCGAAGCGCGCGTATCCACCGCAAAACCTATGAGACCGAGGTGCAAATCCAACTTCGAATCGACGGAAAAGGAACCTATAAGCACCATACCGGAATTGGTTTTTTTGACCACATGCTCGACCAGCTGGCCAAACATTCGGGCTGTGACCTCGAAATTAACACCTCCGGCGATTTGCACATCGACGAACACCATACCATAGAGGATACCGCTATCGCCCTGGGAGAAGCGTTTCGCGTGGCATTGGGCGACAAACGAGGAATCAACCGATATGGGTTTGCTATACTCCCCATGGACGATTGCCTCGCCCAAGCGGCCATCGACTTTAGTGGTCGCCCCTGGCTGGTGTGGGATGCACCATTCCACCGCGAAAAAGTAGGGGGTATGCCCACCGAAATGTTCTACCACTTCTTCAAATCGTTCAGCGATTCCGCCCAGTGTAATATCAACCTGAAAGCAGAAGGCCAGAACGAACACCACAAAATTGAAATCCTTTTTAAAGCGTTTGCCCGCGCTGTCCGCATGGCAGTACACCGTACGCCCGGCAACCAGGAGCTTCCTACCACCAAAGGCAAACTATAACGCACCGTCTCTATGATCGCCATTATCGACTACAACGCCGGCAACGTGCAATCGGTCCTCTTCGCCCTCGAACGGCTCGGCATAGAGGCTGTACTCACCGCCGACCATGCGCAGATTCGCCAGGCAGAAAAAGTTATCTTCCCCGGGGTTGGTGAAGCGAGTACCACCATGGCTTTTTTACGAGAAAGAGGCCTTGATACGCTTATTCGCGAACTCACCCAACCGGTGTTGGGTATCTGCCTGGGTATGCAACTCCTGTGCAGCTACTCCGAAGAAAATGATACCCCCTGCCTCGGAATCATCCCACAAAAAGTACGCCGTTTTCAACCAACTCATGGCGAAAAAGTACCACACATGGGCTGGAATACACTGAAAGTCACACCGGGCGGACTGTTTACCCCCGACCTCGACGGCCAGTATGTCTATTTCGTACATAGCTACTACGTCGAGATAGGGCCTTATACGACCGCCGAAACCAACTATATCCAGCCGTTCAGCGCGGCGCTGCAAAAAGATAATTTCTACGCCACCCAGTTTCATCCTGAAAAATCAGGCTCCGTTGGGGAGCAGATTCTACGCCACTTTATCAATTGCTAACTTCCTATGTTCCTGATACCTGCTATCGATATCATCGACGGAAAATGCGTGCGCCTGACCCAGGGAGACTACGCCCAAAAAAAAATCTACAACGAGGATCCCCTCGAAGTAGCGATGGCTTTTGAAGATGCCGGCCTTCCCCGCCTGCACCTCGTAGATCTCGATGGTGCCCGTGCTCACCGCATTATCAATCATCGCGTACTGGAACGTATCGCCTCCAAAACAAAGCTACATATCGATTTTGGCGGCGGACTCAAATCCGACGACGACCTGCGCATCGCCTTTGAATCCGGTGCTCGGCAGATAACCGGGGGTACCATTGCTGTACGCGAACCGCTTCGCTTTATCGGCTGGTTACAGCAATACGGCAATGAGGCGATTATTCTCGGTGCGGATTTTCGCGACGGGCATATCGCCGTCAGTGGCTGGCAGGAGGGAAGCGACCTCCGCTTACTTCCTTTTCTCCAGTCCTATGTAGAGAAAGGCGTCCAGTATGCCATCTCTACTGATGTATCCAAAGATGGCCTGCTCCAGGGTAGTGCCGTTTCGACGTATGCCGAAATACGGGAGGCGCTACCCGACCTACGGCTTATTGCCAGCGGTGGCGTACATAGTCTCGACGACCTGCATGCCCTACGCCAAACCGGATGCTATGGTGCCATCATCGGTAAAGCCATTTACGAAGGCACTATCTCCCTTAAAGCACTCACCCAATTTCAGGAACAAGCTGGTTAATTCACCTACTATGTTAGCTAAACGAATCATCCCCTGCCTCGATATCAAAGATGGCCGCACCGTCAAAGGGGTGCAGTTCCTCAACCTGCGCGATGCCGGAGACCCCGTCGAACTCGGTGCGTTGTATAGTGAAAAAGGTGCCGACGAGCTGGTTTTTCTCGATATCACCGCGACCCACGAGAAGCGTAAAACGATGGCCGAGCTCGCGCGCCAGGTGTCGCGTCGGCTCAGTATTCCCTTTACGATAGGTGGAGGGATTAGCTCCGTAGAGGATGCAGCCGCCCTACTGGAGGCGGGTGCAGACAAAATCAGCATCAACTCCGCCGCCGTGCGCAATCCCCAGCTCATCAGCGACCTCGCCCTACAGTTCGGAAGCCAATTTGTCGTGCTGGCAGTAGATGCCCGTGAAATAGACGGGCAATGGTTCGTTCACCTCAACGGTGGGCGTATCCCTACCGATATCCTGCTCTTCGATTGGGCCAAGGAAGCAGAATCCCGGGGTGCCGGTGAAATACTGTTTACCTCGATGAACCACGACGGGGCAAAAAGCGGCTTCGCCCTGGATGCAACCGCCCACCTGTCCAAATCGCTGCATATACCAGTGATCGCCTCCGGTGGCGCCGGCACGATGGAGCATTTCCGAGAGGTCTTTACCACCGGCAAAGCAGACGCCGGACTGGCAGCCAGCATTTTTCATTTCAAGGAAATAGATATCCACGACCTTAAAGATTACCTGCGAGACCAAGGTATCCCTATTCGCTAACACCAAAATATTTGCCACATGCAACAGCTGGATTTTGATAAGTCAGACGGCCTGATTCCCGTAATTATTCAGGATGCAACTACCCGACAGGTGCTGATGCTCGGGTACATGAACCAGGAAGCATTTGAAAAAACAACCCGGGAAGGGGTCGTCACTTTCTTTAGCCGCAGCAAAAATCGACTGTGGACAAAAGGAGAAACTTCCGGCCATTTTCTCCATGTGATAGACTGGAAAGTGGATTGCGATCAGGATACGCTCCTTTTTCAGGTGCGACCCCAAGGTCCGGTATGTCATACTGGTAGCGATACCTGCTTTAATGAAAGCAACCACGATACCCATTTTCTCCACTACCTCGAGCAGGTGATCCAACAGCGGCGCGATCAGCCGGCCGAAAGCTCCTACACGGCATCCCTGTTTCGCAAAGGGATAAACAAAATAGCCCAGAAGGTTGGAGAGGAGGCCGTCGAACTGGTCATAGAAGCGAAGGACAACGACGAGACGCTATTCCTCAATGAGGCGGCCGACCTGATGTTTCATTACCTCGTACTGCTCAGCGCCAAAGGCTATTCCCTCCAGGATGTCATTTCGGTACTCGAAAAAAGACACCGTGCCAAATAAATGACGGGGACTTCTACCTGGTCAAAAAGAAAATCGGCGGGATTAGCACAAGTTCCGTTACCTTTAAACCGTATCTGGCCGATGCCCTCAGAGGGGATATCGGCCAAGTTCCCCGTTTCTTTTATTTTTCTCATTCCATCTAAAAAAAACACGTTTATGCCGCAGTTTCAGAAAAACCCGCTTCTATGGGTGCTTTCCCTATTACCCACGCTGTTGAGCGCACAATTTCTCACCTTTACCCCCGAAAAACCGGCAGCCGGAGAAACTATTTCCGTATCGTATGACCAAAGTGCTTCCCCCTTTAAGGGCGATAGCAAGCTCCGTATCGCTGTGTTCGCCCTGGACGCAGATAAGCTGACCGGCCTGGCCATGGAAACCATGGAAAAAAATGGGGTGCTGCACGGAGAAATCGTCGTGCCAGCCGGCACTAAAGCTATTTATTTTGTGCCGCGCAGCATGGAATCGGATACCAGAGACAACAATAATGGGAAAGGGTACGGAACCCCCATATATCAGGCAGACCATCAAACCCCGGTCGCCGGCTATGAACTTACCCGGGCTGCCATCGCCGCTCGGCATTATAGCGCGATTCAGCTCGACCGCAATGAGCCGGAGGCGCTGAAGCTACTGCAAGCGCAGTTTCCAGCTTTTAAAACCAACACCAACCTGCTGACGACCTACGCCTATACGGCCAACCGCAATAAAAGCGAAGCTGCCCTGATGCAACTCAAAGGCCTGGTACAGGAAACCCTCGCCAATGCCAAAGCATCGGAAGACCAGCTCGAAACGGCCCTGCTACTCAGCGAAGCACTCGAAACGGACGACCTCTATACCGCCGTGACCGAAAAAATGAAGAAGCGCTTCGCCAAGGGTAAAATCCGCTGGTATGAGCAATCCAAAGGCTTTTTCGACGGAGGTATGTCTCCCGAAGAACAGCAGGCCGTTATCGATGCGTTGCTTCCGCTTCCCAAGACGAAAGCGATGCAGAGCAACTTTACGTCTATGGCATATCGCGTAGCCAGCACCGCCCTGCGCCAAGGAAATACAGGGGCATTCGATAAATACGCCAAACTAATCAGCAATCGCCTCATGCGGGCATCTCTCTACAATAGCTACGCGTGGAAGGAAGCCGGAGAAGGACTCGAACAGCCAGCCGGCAACCTCGAAATGGCACAGAAGCTGTCGAAGGAATGCCTCCAGCTCGTCGAAGCGGTGATGCAGTCGCCCACAGAAGAAGAAGTGTACACCGGCTACAGCCCGGCAGAAATGAAGGAAATCCTACAGCGCAACTATGCGATGTTTGCCGATACCTACGGACTGATACTCTATCGCAATGGGGATAGCGCAGGCGCCCTGCAGTACCAGCAAATCGCCTGCGAAGGACAACAGTTTTCCGACCTCGAGGCCAACGAGCGCTACTGCCTGTTTCTAGAAAAAGCAAAAGGCGCCGCCGAAGTACTTACCGTAGCAGAAAAACTCATCGCCGAGGGCAAAGCATCCGCAGCCGTGAAGGCTCAGTACAAACGCCTGTTCGCCAGCCAGGTTTCGCCCGAACAAGCTGCCGATAAGTACATCGCGCTCCTCGAAAAAGAAGCCCGGCAAAAAACGAAGGAAGAGCTTCAAAAAAAGATGATTGACGAAGAAGCACCAATATTCACTTTGCGCAACCTGAATGGCGAAACGGTTTCGCTCGAATCGCTGAAAGGTAAGGTCGTCGTCCTCGACTTCTGGGCTACCTGGTGCGGTCCTTGTATCTCCTCTTTCCCGGGAATGCAACGCGCCCAGGAAGCACACGCCAATCGCAGCGACGTCGTATTCCTCTTTGTCGATACCTGGGAGAATGGTGCAGATAAAGAAAAGAACGCATCCGATTTTCTGGCCAAAAATAAATATCCGTTCACCGTACTGATGGACAACGATAATGCCGTGGTCGGTAAGTACAAAGTCCAGGGAATCCCCACTAAGTTCATCCTCGATAAAACCGGCCGTATCCGCTTCAAAAGCGTAGGGTATTCCGGTAACCCCGATACGCTGGTGGATGAAATGGCCTTTATGATCGAACTGGCGGGGCAATAAAGACAGAAGCCTTTAGGTTACTCGAAAAATATTTCAACTAAATTTTAGTTAAAAAACGATTTTTTCGTTGCATAACGAAAAAATCGTTTTTTATTTGTGGCATGAAGAAGCTGAATGAAAAAGAAGAACAGGTAATGCAGATACTTTGGCGGATGGAGCAGGCATTCGTGAAAGATATCCTGGATTCGATGGAGGAGCCGAAGCCTCCGATTACTACCCTGTCGTCGATTGTGCGCAAGCTGGAATCGGAAGGTTGGGTGGGCTATGAGTCGTTTGGAAAAACGTACCGTTACTACCCGCTGGTGCGCAGGGAGGAATACGTGAAGGCCTCCTTTCAGCGCCTGATGCTGGATTATTTTGAAGGTTCGCCCCGGCAATTGCTTTCTTTTTTTGTGGAAGAGCAGCATTCCGACCCGGAGGAGCTGGCTCGCCTGCTCGATGAAATCAAAAGAAAAAGATAAGTTATGTCTGTATTCCAGCATCCCAATCTGTTTTCCTTGTCGGGCGCGTTTCTGTCCCTGGCGCTATTTTACCTGCTCTACGAATGGCGTTTTGGAAAGGAGACGTTCTGGCAGGCCAACCGGATTTATCTCCTGCTGACCCCTTTACTGGCCTGGTTAATTCCGCACGTGCATATCGTGCTCACAGCAGATACCATGCACGATTCAGGGATCGACCCAGACTTGTTTTTACTGCTCCATCAATGGCAAGAAACGGCGACATCGGATACCTCGTACCCCCGCTTAGGCGAAATCATCCTCGGTATATACCTGTCGGGGGTCGTATTGAGCTTAGGACGGCTCGTGCTCCGCAGCATTCAGATTCTACGGCTCACCCGAGAGGGCAGCCGCAAAGAATGTGGCGAATGGACTTATGTGGTGCATGAGAAACTACCTGGACCGGCTTCTTTTTTTCGCTTCATCTTTTCTTCCAGCCCGCAGCCGCTACCGGAAATGATTCTGGAACACGAACTGGTGCACGTGCGTCAACGGCATTCGCTCGACCTGCTTCTCATGGAGTGCTGGGTTGCGCTGCACTGGTACAATCCGCTCATTTATCGGCTTCGCCATCGGCTACGGGCTACCCACGAGTATATCGCGGACGCCGCGGTCATTCAGCACACCCGTCAGGAGGCGTACGATTACGCCCAACTGCTCATTCAACAACCATTAAATCAATCAAACATGTTGTACAATACCTTTGCTGTCCAAATCAACGCTCGTTTGCGTATGTTAGCCCGCCGTCCTTCTGCCTCCTGGCGGATAGTCGCCCACGTGATGAGCCTTCCGCTGGGGCTTGCCCTGCTGCTATTCTTCTCGGTGCAGTTTGCTGGGGCTTCTTCCCTGGCACAGGCGGCTGCCAACCTCGAAGCCATAGAAATTCCGACTGCGGTATTGCCAGAGGCTTTCGTTGCCGCAGCGATACCCGATACGGTTCCGCCTGCCGCCAAAACGGTTGTCATCATCAAACAAAACAACCAAACAGATACGATAGAGGCATCCACTACGCCAAAATCCACCATGGATCAGGCGCTGATCGTACTCGATGGGGTGGTACAGCCCGGCAACAGCCAGGAGGTCCTAAAATCCATTAAACCAGAAGACATCGTGTCGATGAGTGTGTGGAAAGGAGAAAAAGCCATTGAGAAATATGGCGAAAAAGGCAAAAGCGGGGTCATCGAAATCAGTACCCGCAAGGGAGAAAAATCGGAATCCGATTCCAGAACGATTACGGTAACCGGATTTGCGCTCAGCCCGGAGGAAGTAGCCAAAGCAGAAAAAGTGGAAAAGAAAGAGATTACCACTGTCCGTATTGTGGAAGGTAAAAAAATAAACGGCGCGCAGAAAGAAACGACGACCGAAACAACGACGGTCACCTATGCTGGAGACGCTGGAGCGCCCGCATCTGGTGCAACCAATGTAAACGTAGAGGTGGAAGCTATCGGAAAGCCGGGCACTAAGTCATCGACCAATATCCGGATTACTTCCAAAGGGGAGCTGGTAGGGGAAGTGAAAAATGCCAACCTCAAAGAGTTTTCGGGCGATCAGGTTATCATCGATGAAATGAAGGGAGCCAAAATGGAAAAGCCTGGGAAAAAAGCTCCAGCTACCATTCGCACCATCACCCTCGATTTTGAAAGCCGCGAACGCGCCGAAGAAGCGCTGAAGTCGTTGAAGAAAAACAAATAATCACTGAATTTTGTCCTTTCGTACCCGCCTGCCTTCAACACTTTAGTGAAAGGCAGGCGGGTCATTGTTTTTTCGGCCTACTTGTTTCCCTTGTTCAGGGGGCTCTCCATTTACATCTATTTGTTCTGTATGTCCACCCTTCCGATACTACCTCCCGGGTACTCTACCAAAGCGGTATCTCTCCAGCTGGAGCACCTGTCGATCCAGCTCACCCTAATTCAAAATCTGGACGAACTTCTGGAGCAGCTCATTGCTAAAGGTCCGGAACACGAGGATGTGCGCGATGAACGGATTCCCTATTGGGCGGAGCTTTGGCCTTCCGCGCTGGCACTCAGCCGCCACCTTGTCTGTACGAATGCAGTAAAACCCGGTCAAACGGTACTGGAAATGGGTTGCGGCCTCGGTCTTCCTGGTCTGGTTGCAGGAAAACTGGGAGCCCAGGTAATACTTAGCGACTATCTTACGGATGCGTTGTCGTTTGCCGCCTATAACTGGGGTCAGAACCACCCCGAAACGGCTCGGGTGGAACTGTTGGACTGGCGCTATCCCCGCCCCGAGCTGGCCTCTGATCTGTTGCTGGCCTCGGATATAGCGTATGAGTCGCGGGCACTTCCTTACTTAGCGCCTGCTTTTCGCGCCTTATGCCGACCCGGCGGCCGTATCCTGGTGGCAGATCCTTCGCGCAGTGCATCGGCCAATTTTTTTAAAAAACTGCCGGAGCAGGGATTCTCCGTCGAGGTTTTCTCCTATATTGAGCCGTACAACGGCCATGCTTTTCGCATTCAGGTCTATGCTATTTCCCCCGTTTAATTTCCGGTTCATTAATTGATGGTATGAAAGCATCCTGGTACTCCGAAACCCAACGATTCAACCAATGGTGGATTTGGCTTGCTTTGCTGTTGCCCATCGGCATTTTTCTCTGGGGTATCCTCAAGCAGGTCGTACTCAAACAACCGTTTGGAGACAACCCGTCGTCCGATGAAGGACTTATTGCCGGCGGCCTGATTCCTTTACTTCTATTACTGCTGTTTCGTCGGATACGCCTGGATACGACCATCGATGAAGAGGGAATACGGGTCTATTTTGCCCCGTTTTCCAAAAAATTCTTTGCCTGGTCGGAAATAGAAAATGCGTGGGTTCGGGAGTACAAGCCATTGCTGGAATACGGAGGCTGGGGTATCCGTTTCGGTGCGAAAGGAACGGCCTACAATATCGCAGGGAACCAGGGGCTCCAGTTGGAGTTGCGCAATGGCCGGCGTTTTCTAATCGGAACACAGGATGCAGCTCACCTGCAGCGGGTGCTCGACAACCACCGCGACCATATCGGGCTGCTGTAAATGGCCACGGTAACCTTATTAATCGGGTAGCAAATAACGCCACCGGCGGCCTTCGGCAGTATTATCGCATATAGGCGAGCAGGGTTTCATAGCAGTAAATCGTAGTTTAAATAGTTTCCTATGCGCATCTTGTCCTTTTGCCTCCTTTGGGTGTTATTGCCCGCCTTCTCCTGGTCACAGGTATCTCTGGAAGAGATCAAATCCTATCCTTTTCCCAATGAGTTGAATGCATCGGCTACCGGTACCCGGATTGCCTGGGCCTTCAATGAGCAGGGTCAGCGCAATATTTATGTAGCTGAAGGCCCGACGTTCAATGCCCGCCGGCTTACGAGCTATCTCCTCGATGATGGCCAGGAACTGAGCAGTGTATCGCTTTCCGCCGACGGCAAATGGGTGGTATATATCCGGGGTGGTGACTTTGGTTCCAACTGGGACGACGCATTACCTGTCAATACGACCTCGAATCCCACGTCTCCCAAAGTCCAGATATGGAGTGTTCCCTTTGCAGGAGGGCAACCGATATTCATCGGGGAGGGCGAAGAACCAGCTATTTCGCCCCAGAGTGACCAGGTAGCTTTTGTCAAAAACAATCAAGTGTATGTAGCGCCTATCGATGGCACTGCCTCGGCAAGGCAGTTGTTCAGTGCGCGAGGTGCCAACAGCAGCCCCGTCTGGTCGCCCGATGGTAGCCGGCTTGCATTCCAGTCCAACCGAGGCGACCATGCTTTTATCGGGGTGTATTCCGATGCTGCATCGCCCATTTTATGGATTGACCCTCAATTTAAAAAAGACAGCTCACCTCGCTGGTCGCCCGACGGGAAAAGTATCGCTTTCATACGCACCCCGGGAAGTGGGGGGGCACCGGATTCCATGCTCGTGCAAAAGCACAGCCCCTGGAAAATCATGCGTGCCGATGCGACAAGCGGAGCGGCTACGCTGCTCTGGGAAGCACCAAAAACCCTGGCTGGATCGGTACCGGGCACCCATGGCGGCACCAACCTGCATTGGGCCGCATTGGGCCGCATCGTTTTCTTGTCGTATCACGACGGTTGGCCGCACCTATATGCTGTTTCGGAAAATGGTGGGCAAGCGCTGTTGCTGACGCCCGGCAACTTCATGTGTGAATACATACGGCTCAGTCCGGATAAAAAAACGCTGGTATTTACCGCCAATGCAGGCTCGGATCCGCTGGATATCGACCGCCGGCACGTGGTGAAGGTATCGGTAGATAAAGCGAATATGCAAGTGCTTACTCCCGGTGCCGGGCTGGAGTGGACACCGGTGGTGTTGGGCGATGGGAAAACAGTAGCTCTTATCAGCGCTACGGCACAGCGCCCGCCGCTACCGGCTACCGTGTCGCTCAACGGAGGCATCGTGCGACTCCTCGCCTCGGAACGGCTTTCTTCTGCCTACCCTTCTCAGCAGCTCGTAACGCCGAAGCAAGTCGTGTTCAAGTCGCCGGACGGATTCACGGTACACGCGCAACTCTTCGAAAAACCAGGTGGTGGAGAAAGGAAACCAGCGGTGGTATATGTACACGGCGGTCCGCCGCGGCAGATGCTACTCGGCTGGCATTATTCTGATTACTACGCCAACGCGTATGCGATGAACCAGTATTTGGCCAGCCAGGGCTTTGTGGTGCTTTCTGTCAACTATCGCCTGGGCATTGGCTACGGCCATGCGTTTCAGTACCCCGAACGCGCCGGCACCAACGGAGCCGCTGAGTATATCGATGTAAAGGCCGCCGGTGAATGGTTGGCCCAACAACCCCAGGTAGATGCTAAGCGGATAGGTATTTATGGGGGTTCGTATGGCGGTTTCCTCACCGCCCTGGCGTTGGGGCGCGACTCCCGGCTTTTTGCCGCAGGAGTGGATATTCACGGGGTACACGACCGCACGATAGAGCGGACGCGCAACCTGATTGCCCCAGACAAGTACGAGCGGGCACCGGATGCGGGGCGCGCGCTGCAGGTCGCCTGGGAATCCTCTCCGGTCGCCTACACAGATACCTGGACATCTCCCGTGCTCATCATCCATGGCGACGACGACCGGAACGTGCGCTTCAGCCAAAGTACAGACTTGGTACAGCGGCTCGAAAAGAAAGGGGTGGATATGGAAACGATGGTCATTGTGGACGATACCCACCATTTTTTGAGGCATGCGCATGCCATTCGGGTAAACAAAGCCATTGCCTCCTTTTTTCAGCGCAAATTGTAGGGATTTACCAGCGGGTTTGGCCCTCCCCCTCTCCGATCCATTTTTCGGTCACTAACTTCTCGAGGGCAAATGGGCCACGGGCATGCAGCTTCTGAGTGGAGATACCAATTTCTGCCCCCAGTCCGAAGCTGCCCCCATCGGTAAATCGGGTGGATACGTTGCTATATACCGCAGCGGCATCCACCTCATTCAGGAAGCGCGCGCATACGAGCTGGTTCTCAGAGATGATTGCTTCCGAGTGTCTGGAGGAAAAATGCCGGATATGTTGCAGGGCCTCATCCAGCCCCGATACCACTTTTACCGAACAGCCATAGCCCAAAAACTCCTTTCCAAAATCGGATGGTGCCGCGCGGTGTAGTCGGGCATACCCCACTTGCGCTATGAGCTCAAAAGCCGTTTCGTCCGCGTATATGTCCACCTTCCATTGGTCAAACTCAGGGAGAAGGCGGGGTAAAAAGGTAGCGGCAACGCCGGCATCCACTAATACGGTGTCGAGCGCATTGCACACGGATGGCCGCGACACCTTGGCGTTGACCACCACAGCGCGTGCTTTTTCCAGGTCGGCGTCCTCCTGGACGTAGGTATGGCATACCCCTGCGCCGGTTTCGATAACGGGGATGCGCGCATGTTCGCGTACAAAGCGGATCAGGCCTTCCGAACCGCGGGGGATGAGTATATCCACCAAGCGGTTGGCATGCAGCAGGGTCATCACCAGCTCTCGGTCGGGAGGAAGCAGCGTGACGACCTCGCGGGAGAGCCCCTGGTATTCCAATACATCCTGAATGAGTGCTACCAATGCGGAATTGGTTTCCCATGCATCGCTGCCACCGCGCAGGACCGCGGCATTTCCCGAGCGCAGGCAGAGTGCACTTACGTCCAGGGTTACATTGGGGCGGGATTCGTATATGACGCCTACTACTCCCAGGGGCACGGTGATTTTTCGTATGCGCACCCCATTGTCCATCGTGTGTTGAAGGAGCGTTTGACCACTTGGGTCGGGTAGGGAAGCGACTGCCCGGATGCTGGCGGCGAGCGCAAGCACTCGGTCTTCTGTAAGCAGGAGCCGGTCTCGTTTAGGGTCATCGGGGTTCATTCTGGCTACATCATTGGCGTTGGCGGCGAGGATGAGGGCCATATTCGATGCTACGGACTCAGCGAGCGTATGAAGGAGCGTCGCTTTGTTGTGCGCGTCGAGGTTTCGAATCAGGGAGGCGGCTGCCTGGGTTTTTTCCAGTTGCCGGAGTACCTGTTCAGAGGAGGACGATATCGTCTGCATGGGCGATTTCAAAATTTTGGGTAGTCAGATTGGTGGTGATAGCGGCAGCGTCGTGCCTGGTGCGCGCGATGGCGACTACTCGATTTTGGGTATCTAAAAGCTCGATTACTTCCATTTTGTCAAAGCTGCCTTTTACTTTTTTCACGCCTACAGCCAGGAGGCTACGCCGCTGCAGAATAGCTTGTACGGCACCTGCGTCGAGGACCAGGCGGCCGGCGATGAGGCTGCCGCTTCCCATCCATTTCTGTCGAGCGGAGAGAGCAGCTTCCTGCGCTGAGAATACGGTACCTGTCTGCCCGTTGAGGGCCATCGGGATGGCATGGGGATGTCGCATGTTGAAAAATACGACGCGGACACCCATTCGGGTGGCCAGGCGGGTATAGGTAAGTTTGGACAACATGCCTCCTAGTCCGAGGGAGGATTTATCTGGTCGCACCAGGTCGAGAATCTGCTGGTCAATTTGGGGTACTTTGGGGATTATGTCTCCCCGGCTGTCCAACAATCCACCTACGGAGGTGCTGATAAGGAGGGTCTGGGCATCGAACCCCGTAGCTATGAGGGTAGCCAGCTCGTCGTTGTCTGAAAATTTGAGTTCCAGGTTGCTGACCACGTCGTTTTCATTGGCGATAGGGATGATGTGGTTGTCCCAGAGTTCGCGGTAGGTGTCTTTGAGTTGGAGAAACTGCAGCCGGTTGGCAAAATGGTGTCGTTCGCAGAGGCTTTGGGCGATGCGAATGCCGTGGGTGTCGAAATGTCGGGCGTATAAGTTGAGCAATAAGGGATTACCTACAGCGGCCGCGGCTTTGCGCTCGTTGAGGGTTCCTTTATAGTCGGGAAATGCATTTTTCCCTGCACCTACCGCTCCGGAAGAGACCAGCACGATGTGGTAGTAAGGGTGTAATTCGGCCACCTGTGCGGCGATACGGGCAATGACGGATTCATCCGGCTCTCCGCTGGCATGGGTTATCGAAGCCGTTCCGAATTTAATAACTAGAATGGGTAGGCTTGCCATAGCATGTATTTTACAGGCAAAATTTTATTTGTTTTTGCGTAGCGGCGCAAAGGGGGTGGCGTTTCGATCAGAGACGCAAAGGTCATAGATTATTTACGATTCTTATAATTCCATTTTTAACTAATGCTTCATTGAAATGAATAAGTAATCCTAATTTCAAATTAGTTAATTTTAAATTCGTCAAAAGGTGTTTTGAGTAAACGGGGGCTAAACCGACTACTGACTTAATTTCAAGATAGCTTTTTTCCAGCTATTAAATCCGCGCTGACCCCCATTTCCATCTTATGTTCATTCCAACGAACTGGAGTTGCCGTTTGCCTTTCCACATTTAGGGCTTTTTTCTATGAAAAAAGAGCCTTCCCGTACAGAAGTGTTGGGCACAACATACCCCGCATAGCCAAGGAATGATAGGGCTCAAAAGACTAGAAACCGAAGTCTCAATAATCTAAAGGAAGATTTCTGAAGAAGCGGCCATTATCGGTGCTCGATGCCTTTTCTCAGCGGGAACCGGTACTTTGTATAGCAGCACAAAAACACTGGGTACACGGATTGAAAACGTAGGTTCGCAGGAGGTAAGCTATTCGGGTGCCCACCCGTCAGGAGAACGCCACATACTCCCAGCAAAGGAGCAAGGTACACCGCCGATAGGTAATACATTTTGAGATAACCCATCTTATTAAGAATAAATATGGATTACTATGCAAAGTGTAGGCATAAATTTTTTTTAAATGATTTCTTTGCTATTTTTAGCGCAATCATATTTTCATAAATAGCCTATTCAAATAAACAATGAAGCTTACCGGAGCACGCGTTTTCGACGCCTCAGCAGCCCAGATTTGGGCGTTATTAATGAATGCGGATACATTGGCCAAAATCACGCCGGGTATTTCCCGGCTGGATCCAACAGGTCCGGATACGTACAAAGCCATCGCCGATGTCAAAATAGGTCCGGTGAGCGGGTCTTTTTCGGGTAAGGTAGCATTAATGGATAAGGAAGCTCCCCATCGATTTACGTTGCGGGTAGAGCAGAACAGCAAGATTGGGAACGTAGCAGCTGATATCGCGCTGGAGCTGGTAGAAATCGATGCCGATAAAACGGAAATGCGTTTTGACGGCCTGGCGCAGTTGTCGGGTTTGTTGGCGCGGACGGGGCAGCGGGTGCTATCGGGGGTAGCGAATACCCTAACGGAGCAGTTCTTCAAGGCATTGGAGGCGGAGTTGCAGCAAGGCTGATTTTCTAAAAAAGAAAGGACCATTTTTAACCCTATTAAATCATATCGTATGTCGATTCGTATTCATGTTACCGTCAACGGGAAGCAGTACGCCAGTGAGGTAGATGCCCGCGATTTGCTGGTGTACTACCTGCGGGATTCCCTTCGCTTGACCGGTGCGCATGTTGGTTGTGATACCAGCAGTTGTGGCGCATGTACCGTTTTGGTGGACGGGCAGGCGGTGAAATCCTGCACTATGCTGGCAGCCCAGGCCGACGGCTGTTCTGTTACCACGGTAGAGGGGCTGGCACCTGATGAAGGGTTGCACCCCATTCAGGAGGGCTTTAAGGAGGAGCATGGTCTCCAATGTGGTTTTTGTACACCGGGCATGATTATGCTGGCAGCAGATTTGCTCCAACATAATCCCGACCCATCTGAGTCGGAGATCCGGCACGCGTTGGAGGGCAACCTCTGTCGTTGTACGGGCTACCACAACATCGTACGGTCTATTCAGTACGCTGCCAACAAAATGCGTGAACTTTCTAAAACTGCTGCTGTATGACGTACATAGGTAAATCTGTAAAGCGCGTTGAGGACAAGCGCTTCGTAACCGGTCAGGGTAACTATACCGATGATATTGTCCTGCCAGGTATGACATACGGGTATATCCTGCGCAGTCCGTATGCGCATGCCCGAATTGTGGGCATTGATACGGCAGCAGCGGCTGCCATGCCGGGCGTTGTAGCTATCTTTACGGGAAAAGATATCGCATCCACGGGCATTGTGGGCGTACCTACCGGCTGGCAGGTGAATTTCCGCAATGGGGATCGCATGAAGGAACCCCCACACCCGTTGCTCGTAGCCGACAAGGTTCGCCATGTGGGTGACGGAGTAGCTATCGTAATCGCCGAGAGCCGTTCGCAGGCTATCGATGCCGCCGAAGCTATCGAAATCGAGTACGATGTATTACCGGCAGTGGCCAATCCGGCGAAAGCAGCGGCATCAGGGGCTCCATTGGTGCACGATGATGCGCCAGGTAACCTCGCTTTCGATTGGGAGCTTGGCAATCCGGTAGCAGAGGTAGATGCGGCACTGGCAGCATCCCACCATATCACTACCCTGGATTTGGTAAATCAACGGCTGGCTCCTAACCCGATGGAACCTCGTTCTGCCATCGGCCACTATGAATCCGCGTATGATAAATACACGCTTTACACTACCTCCCAAAACCCACACCTGACCCGTTTGCTCATGTGTGCGTTTGTGTTGGGTATTCCGGAGCATAAAGTTCGGGTAGTAGCACCCGATGTGGGGGGCGGTTTTGGTAGCAAGATTTTCCACTATGCAGAAGAAGCGCTGGTAACATGGTGCTCCCGTCAAATCAAACGCCCGGTCAAGTGGACGTCCGAGCGGAGCGAAGCATTCATCTCAGATGCCCACGGCCGCGACCATGTGACGAAAGCACAGATGGGATTCGATAAAGATGGCAATGTGACTGCGCTCAAAGTCTCTACGTATGCCAACCTCGGTGCTTACTTATCTACCTTCGGGCCTGCGGTACCCACTTATCTGCACGGAACCTTGTTGCAAGGCTTGTACACTACGCCAAAAATCAATGTAGAGATTTTTGGGGTGTTCACCCATACGGTAGCCGTTGATGCCTACCGGGGAGCCGGACGTCCGGAAGCGACCTATCTGCTTGAGCGTCTGATGGATACCGCTGCGCTGGAATTGGGTCGCGACCCAGCTGACCTGCGTCGCCAGAACTTCATCCCTGCCTTCGACGGGGTTACCCAGCCGGGCTATCAGACCCAGGTGGCGCTCCAGTACGACAGCGGCGACTATCATGCGGTACTCGACCGTGCGCTGGAAATGGTCGGCTATGAGCAATTCCGTGCCGAACAGGCGGAAGCTCGCAAACACGGGAAGCTGCTCGGTATTGGCTTTTCTACCTATATAGAAGCATGTGGTATCGCACCTTCTGCCGTGGTCGGCGCACTGGGCGCCCGCGCAGGTCTGTACGAATCTGCCCAGGTACGTGTGCAGCCGACGGGTAAGGTGAGCGTGTACACGGGCTCGCATTCTCATGGCCAGGGACACGAAACGACCTTCGCACAAGTGGTTGCTGACCAGCTGGGTATAGCCCTGGAGGATGTAGAAATTGTACATGGTGATTCCGAAGCGGTGGCGTTTGGTATGGGTACCTATGGTTCCCGCTCCCTAGCCGTAGGTGGAAGTGCTATTGTAAAAAGTATTGAGAAAGTCCTCGAAAAAGGTGCTAAAATCGCCGCGCATAAGCTGGAATCTTCGGTAGAAGACCTGGAATACGCCGGTGGAAAATGGACAGTCAAAGGAACGGATAAGAGCATCGGCTTCGGCGACATTGCACTTACTGCGTATGTCCCACACGATTATCCTCAAGGGCTGGAGCCTGGACTCGACTTCAGCAGCTTCTATGATCCGGCCAACTTTACCTATCCATTTGGTGCGCACATCGCTATCGTCGAAGTGGATAGCGATACGGGCAAAGTGACACTCAAGCGTTTCATCGCGGTCGATGACGTAGGTAACGTAATCAACCCGATGATTGTCGAGGGTCAGATTCATGGGGGCCTCGCACAAGGTATCGGCCAAGCGCTGCTGGAAGGGGTAATCTACGACGACGACGCCCAGTTGCTCAACGGGTCGTATATGGATTATACCATGCCGCGTGCCGACGATCTGCCTTCTTTTGAAGTAGATCGCAAAACGACGCCTTGCCCTCATAACCCATTGGGTGTAAAAGGAGCAGGCGAAGCTGGTTGTATCGGATCCACCCCGGCAGTCGTCAATGCCGTCATGGATGCGTTGTCTCCATTTGGAATTAAAAACCTGGAAATGCCGCTTACTCCGGAACGGGTATGGCGCGCTATGCAGGCGTAATTCAATTTTAAATCAGAGGAAATTGGCCAACGCCCATAAATGGTTTTTCTGCGCTGTTGTTCAGCACGAAAACCCGGGATGGAAACAGCCTCACAAATAAATAATGTATGATTCCTGCTGAATTTTCCTACGCACGTGCCGGTTCGGTTGCCGACGCGCTGCGTCTGCTGAGTGAAAACGAAGGCGATGCCAAAATACTGTCCGGCGGACACAGTCTTATCCCCGCGATGAAGCTGCGCCTCAATCTGCCGGGTATTCTGGTCGATGTGGCGCGTATTCCGGAGCTGCGCTATATCCGACAGGAGGGTTCCCATATTGCTATTGGTGCGGCCACTACGCACGGCGATATCGCCGGATCCGCGTTGCTGGCCGGCCAGTTGCCTGTATTTTGCCAGGCAGCGGGTATGATTGGGGATGTGCAGGTGCGCAACCGGGGCACGATTGGTGGCAGCATTGCGCATGCCGACCCCTCTGCCGACTGGCCCGCCGTGCTGCTCGCGACGGATGCAGTCATCGTGGCGCAAAGCCAGAACGGGACCCGATCGATTCCTGCAGCTGACTTTTTCGTCGGTTTTTATGCTACGGCACTCGAAGAAGGTGAACTCATCACTGAAGTGCGTGTTGCCGTGCCATCGGCCGGAACCCGCGCCTGCTACCACAAATTCGTACAGCCCGCTTCCCGCTTTGCCATCGTGGGATGTGCAGTATCCGTAACCCAGAGCGGAGGTGTCTGCGCACAGGTACGGGTTGCCTTTACAGGTGTTTCTGATGGGCCGTTCCGCGACCACGCAGCCGAAGCTGCGCTGAGCGGTAAGGCACCCTCTGCCGACGCTATCGCAGCCGCTGTGGCGGCCTCGGTACAAGGTGTTTCTTTCATGAGCGACCATTTCGCCAGCGAAGAATACCGCGAACACCTCTCTAGGGTTTATGCCAAACGCGCATTGAGCGAGGCTTGCGCCGGATAACAAACCGCCGCTTCCACACCGCGTGGCGATACCTGCTCATTTGAAAAATGACTATTTCGCCAAGGCGGTGTTACTGGCAAAACAACTCATAAAGCGGTCAGACCTTTCGGAAATAGTATCCGAGGGGTCTGGCCGTCTTTTCTTTTCTACTTCCAAACAAATAAATGCCCGACCATGATCGCTCATCCTTCTCTTGACCGTGTGCAGGAGTTGCTCGACAAACAGGGCTACATCACCGAACCGGGAATTGTTATGTCGCTGTTCCTGGCGATGGAACTCCAAAGACCCCTGCTCATCGAAGGCCCTGCCGGCGTAGGTAAAACCGAAATTGCCAAAGTTATGGCAAAAGCACTCGATACCGACCTCATACGACTTCAATGCTATGAAGGGCTCGACGCAGCTCATGCGCTGTATGAGTGGAACTACCAACAGCAGCTGCTGCACCTGAAGCTGGAAGAGCACAGCGACCGTTCCCTGGCAGAGAAGGAGAAGAGTATCTTCAGCGAACGGTTTTTGCTCAAACGCCCCTTGCTTCAGGCAATCACCTATCCAAAAGCGCCGGTTCTTCTCATCGATGAGGTGGATCGGGCAGATGAAGAATTTGAGAGCTTCCTGCTCGAAGTATTATCCGACTGGCAGATAACAATTCCGGAATTGGGCACTATTCGCGCTACCCATATTCCACGGGTCATCGTCACCAGCAACCGCGTGCGGGAGTTGAGTGAAGCCTTGCGCCGCCGTTGCTTGTACCTGTGGATAGACTATCCCGATTTTGAAAAAGAACTGCATATCGTACGAAGCCGGGTCCCGGGTATCGACGAGCGGCTCGGCGTCCAGATTTGTCGTTTTATGCAGGAGCTGCGTACTATGCGCCTGGAAAAAATACCCGGTGTAGCTGAGACGTTGGATTGGGCTACGGCCCTGGCGAATTTACATTTTGACCATCTCGACAAAGAATTGGTAGAGGCTACGCTCGGCGTGGTGCTCAAAGATTGGCAGGATATTCGCCAGGTTCAGCTTTCCCTGTCGGAGCTGCTCGAAAAAACAGGGGTGCATTCAAAATTGGAAGCAACCTGATTGCGTATGCCTTCCCCGCTTATCCAACGACACACCAGCCTGAGCGCCCACGTAGTCGCCTTTTGCAGGTACCTGCGCGGCCATGGCTTTGTAATTGGCCCGGCAGAAGAAAGCCTGGCACTACAGTCTCTGCAGCACTTGGCTGCTTTTCGGGATAACGAGTCTTTCCGGCTTTGCCTGCGCGCCACGCTGGCACGTAGTAAAACCCAACAACAACGCTTCGACATACTTTTCCCGGAGTACTTTAAGGAACTACAGCAAGCGGTAGATGCCAAGACAAAAGAAGGGAGCAAGTCGAAAAAAAGTCAGCAAAAACGACCTCAGGCACCGGACTTACAGGCATTGAAGGACTGGCTTTATCGAAAACCAGCCGAGGAAGAAGTGGAGCTGGCAGCCTATTCAGCCCATGAATCCATGGCTGAAAAAGATTTTTCTTCCTTCACCGATACCGAACTCCGCGAGATTTGGGGATTGGTGCAGCAACTAGCCCGCACGTTGGCTTTGCGCCTAAGCCGTCGAAGAGAGCCTGGCTCCAACCGCAATAACCTCGATTTACGAAAAATCATGCGCGCAAGCCTACGACGAGGGGGCGAGCTGTTTGACCTGGCCTACCTCCGTCCCAAACAACAGCGGCATCAACTGGTATTGCTCTGCGATGTGAGTAAGTCTATGGATTTGTACAGCCAGTTTCTCATCCAGTTTAGCTATGCCTTTCAGCAATCTTATCGTCGAATAGAAACATTTGTGTTTAGCACACAACTGGAGCGCATCACTCCGGCTCTTCGGGTAAAGGATTTCGAAACGGCCCTGGATGCGTTGTCGGCCAATCAAACCCACTGGTCGGGTGGCACCCGAATTGGAGCCTGTTTCGACGACTTCTATCGGCACTTCCATCAGCTCCTGCATCCCAAAACCGTGTTGATTATTCTGAGCGACGGGATGGATACTGGAGAACCGGAGCGACTGGAGCAGGCGATGGCCCTCATCCGAAAAAAAACAGGTCGGATTATCTGGCTCAACCCACTGGCAGGAAGACCAGGCTATGCACCTACTGTTCGGGGTATGGAAATTGCCCTGCCGTATGTGGATGTGTTTGCTTCCGCCCACAACCTGCATAGCCTTCGCATACTGGCGAAGCAACTCACAAAGCCGTAGCGGACAGCCAAATGGTTCTCAATCGCTCAGTATGAGTAAATTAGGTAACATGCGCGCTATTTTTACCGGGTAAAACCCATAAATTTACAAAGAAGTGAATATTTTACTTTCACATGCAACTAGCTCACTTTCTTTGTACTTATTGAAAATATCTACAAGAACGATAATCCCCCACTGTTTGATTCTGCAAGAATGGTGGACAGTGACACAGCCAAAATGTAAAAAATGGTAATTGATTTAAAAGAACTGGCCACTCGAGAGAATGAAAGAGTGGAGTGGAAAGAAAATGGAGACGATAAAGACGTAGTGCAGAAGATTGTAAAAACTATTTCTGCATTCGCTAATGATATTAGTAATGTAGGAGGTGGCTATGTTGTTTGCGGAGCTAAGGAAGGAAAAGATGCGTATGGCTTTCCAAAAGTTTGGTACACTGGATTGTCATCTGAAAAAATAAAAGAAATCAAGGGAACGGTAACACAGCACTGTAGAGATCGGGTTAGCCCTTCCATAAGTCTGCTTGTTACGGAGATTAATCACCCGGAAGATAGCTCTAAAAGAATATTAGTATTCACCGTTATCGCAAGCACAGATGCGCATATCTATAGGGACGGAGAAAAATCGACCTATTATGTGCGCATTGGTAGTGAAACGAGAGAGGCTAGAAATGGTATTTTAACACAGTTGCTGGTTAAAAAGCAAAAAATAGAATACTTCGATAAAAGAATAAATTCAGGTAGCTCAGAGAGTGATATTGATATACTTATTTTTAGAGACTATATGCAAGAGATGGGGTTGCTTTCACAAAATAAATCCCTTGAAGATTATTTTTCTGATGGCGCGCAGATTGCAGAATTTGTTCCGCCTTTATTTGGTAGGGTGAGCTTGGATAATACGCTGCGGCCAAGGAATTTCACCTTGTTGATGTTTGGCAAAAAGGCAAGTATTTCAAGGTGTTTTCCGGATGCGCATACTGTTTTGTCGATATATAAAGGTAAGGATAGAAGTGAACCAACAGCCGAAAGGCATTTATTGACAGGTACGGTTGTTGAGCAAGCCAAGAAAGCAATAGAATTACTAAATGCAGAGGCTTATGTCGCCTTTGATAAACTGAGTGAAAAGCCAAATCAGGTAAAATATCCAATACGCGCCTTGCAGGAAGCAGTCATCAATGCGATTGTACACCGTGATTATGAAATTTCGGATCCCATTCGTATAACTGTATTTTCAGATAGGGTTGAAATAAGGTCACCCGGGGCATTGCATTGGGCCGTTGATAAAGAAAAATTCATTACAGGGAAAGCAAGCCCAAAGTGGAGAAACCAAAGCTTTGCTTATCTATTCAACAAGATGCAACTCGCTCAGTCGGAAGGACAGGGAATACCTACGATTCTTAAAACCATGAAAGAAGAAGGTTGCCCGGATCCTATTTTTGAGTTAGGTGTCGAAAGCGTCACCTGTATTTTGCCGGCACATCCCAGGCATCAGTCAATTAAAGAAATCCAAGAAATACAGGATAAAATCATCCTGGAGAACTTCAAAGAAGCGAACCAACAGGTACTGACTTTGCTGGATCAGGATCCTTATAATTTCAGGGCATTAGATTTATTAGCGGAACTTTGTGTAAAGGTCAAGGATCCTATTGGTCTTTATGCATTCATAAAAAGGTATAATCTCGATTTAAACCTAATCAATTCAAGTACTTTAATAAATATTATTGATGCCTTAACAATCGAAAAAGACAACCACGAAATCCAGGAATTTACCAATAGGGTATTGGAAGTAGCTACTTCTGGAAAACTGGAAGAAAATCAAATTGTCAGAGCTACCATTAGTTTAAAAAAGCTGGCGAATCCGGACGAGGTCATCAAGTTCATTAATGAGTCTATAAAAAAATATCCAAAGCTTAGAACCCATGCTACGCTGTTAGAGAAGCGTGCTACCGCAAAAATGGATTTAGCAAAAAGGTGTATTAATACCGGAAAGGATCGAAACAGCAGCCCAAAGACCAAAGCCAGAGCCTGGGAAATGTGCAGGGATTTATTACGCGATGCGGAAAGCGACTTAAACCTGGCACTCGATTACGTTGAAAACCCGAACGAAAGATTTTTTATTGAGCAGGATATGTCTTTTTTGAAAAACATGATTACTATATCTATAAAGCCCAAAAGGTAGTAGCCTCGTTCTGGAGTACAGCCCTTTCTCCCCACGACTTCGGTCGTGGGGAGAAAGGGCTTCGCTGTTTGGGTCGGACGCTTACCATCCGGTATAGGCGTAGCGCACTACGCCTATACCGCATAAGCATTCAATTTTTGTTTATATCTTCAGGCTGATACCGGCTTGAAGAATGGCGATACCGTAGCCGAGTTCGCCAAACAGCCGCAGGTTGTCGCTGACTTGGAAGCGCGCTCCGACATGTCCGGACCATCCTAGTCCGCCTATGCTGGAGGTGGCGGGGATAGTGCCAGCACCATCCCATTTGGTGGAGCCGATGGTGTATCCAAGGAAAGCACCGACGTAGGGATCCACCTCTTTAGGGGTTTTTAGTACGTTGCCCAAATGGTAGCTGGCACGGGGGCCGATGATGATGTAGGAATACCGAAACTTACCGAGGGTCTGGAAGTTTTCCTTGTAGGTAGAATACGCGATGTAGCCGCCAATGCTGAGGTCATCCTGGATTCCGTATTCGCCGCTGGCGCCTACGGGTGGGAGCACGGCACTGCCGTTGCCGAAGGTAGGCAGTAGGCCGACACCGAGGTTGAGGTTAAAATCACCTTGTGCGTGTTGGGCGTTGAGCATTACGTGCGTGCTGAGGAGCAGCGCAAAAATCAGGATTGCGTTTTTCATGTAAGATTGGTGTTAGTGAATGAATCCTATTTCAAACTTAAGGGATTTTTATCGATAAATCAGTACCGGGAAAACGGTTCCGCTGCGGAAGTGGGTTTCGTCGGCGGGCAGTTCCAGGAATCCATCGGCGTCGCTCAGATTGGCGAGATCGCCGGAGCCACCGCCGGTGCGGGGATATGCCCGAAGCAAGCCATCAGGCGTCGATTCCAGCTTGACTTGCAGGAAGTAGGTCAGGTTTGGTTTAAAGGTGTAATCTTCGGCCAGCATGGCAAAAGATGGGCGCAGGGGAGGGAGACCCAGACTTTGGTGCAGCCAGGCTTTGAAATATTTCTGAATGCCGAGGAATGCGGAAACCGGGTTTCCGGGAAGCGCGAAAATAGCGCACTGCTGCTGCCAGGTACCGAACCAAAACGGCTTGCCGGGGCGTTGCTGAACGCGATGGAATAGCTTTTCTACTTGTAGCTCGGCGAGTACGCCGGGAATGAAATCGAATGCTCCTTCGGACACGCCACCGGATAAGATAATGGCATCGAATGTGCGCAGGCATTTGTTCAAACCGGTGCGCATCACATCGGGGTCGTCGGGGAAGTGGAGGCGTTCGGTGGGCACCCCCATTTGTTGTAGGGCTGCGCTGAGGGCGTACATATTGGAGGAGCGTATCTGGTGTGGGAGAGGGACGGATTCGACGGATACCAGTTCATCTCCGGTAGAAATGACGGCTACCCGGGGCATTTTGCGCACACGAAGGCTGTTTTTTCCAACGGTAGCGGCAACGCCTATTTCGCCGGCAGCGAGTAATTGGCCGGATGGCACAATGACATCTCCCATCCTGCGATCGCTGCCTTCGCGGTGTAAGTTTTGGCCATATTCTATTTCTTCCGTGAGCACGGCTACCTGGTCGCCTTCAAATCGGAGGTCTTCATAGCGTATGATGGTATCTGCTCCGGCTGGAAGTACAGCCCCAGTCATGATTTCAAGGCAAGCACCTTCCGATTCGAGCACCAGAGGAGGCTGGCCGGCGGCCTGCGTGCCTTTATTGATGAAATTGCGGATACCGGCAGAAAAGTCGGCAAAGCGTATCGCAATCCCATCCATAGTGACGCGGTCAAAGGGAGGAAAGGGGCGGTCGGCACATAAGTCTTCTGCGAGCACCCGCCCACGGGTCTCGCTGAGGGGACATTCTTCGGTGGGGAGTTGAGCGGGATGTGCTAGTACGACAGCCAGTGCTTCATGCACGGGCAATAAATCGCTGTGTGCGGGATTGCGCATATCAATTTGGTTTGGGTGGTTCTTTTTGTACCGGTAGAATTCGGATGACAATACTTTTGGACGCCGGGGTCTTGCTTTCCGGATCGAACAGTTCGATAGGTACGAGCGGGTTGGTTTCCGGGAAATAGGTAGCGGCGCACTGCTGGGGGATGTCATACGCAAGGGCTACAAACTGGTGTACGGTTCGGATAACTCCCCTATAGTTGCTTTGTAAGTCAACGGTGGCGCCGGGCTGGATACCTGCGCGTGCCATATCCTGTGCATTCAGGAGGACGACGCGGCGTTCGTGGCGGATACCTCGGTAGCGATCGTCCATACCATAGATGGTGGTATTGAACTGGTCGTGGCTTCGGATGGTCATCATGAGGAACTCGTCGTCGGCCAGTGAGGGGGCAGGAACGGGTACCAGGGAGAACTGGGCTTTGCCCGTGGGGGTTTCGAAGCGACGTTCGCGGGGTGGGTTGGGGAGTAGAAATCCGCCCGGCTCGCGCACGCGCTGGTTGTATTGCTCGAATCCTGGAATGACTTGTTCGATGGCGTCCCGTATGAGGTCGTAGTTGGCAGATAGGGATGCCCAGTCCACTTTGGATCGGCTACCCAAGGTGGCGATTGCCATACCTGCTACGATTGCCGGTTCGCTGCGCAAGAGAGCGGAAGGAGCTGGCAGGATACCTTTCGACATTTGCACGATGCTGCTGGAGTTTTCGGTGCTCACGAACTGCTGGCCAGATTCCTGGTTGTCCACATCCGTACGGGCGAGGCAGGGCAAGATCAGTGCGGTTTTACCGGTTATGAGGTGGCTACGGTTGAGTTTGGTAGAAATCTGTACGCTAAGACTACATTGTTGGAGGGCATCGGCGGTGTGGTCGGTATCGGGCGCGGCCGACAAGAAGTTGCCTCCCATTCCGATGAAAACGCGCGCTTTTCCTTGGCGCATGGCCTGGATAGCCTCCACCGTGGAATAACCGTGTTTTTTAGGTGGAGTAAAGCCGAATTGTTTTTTCAGGTTTTGCAGAAACGCGGGTTTGGGGCTTTCCCAGATTCCCATGGTGCGGTCGCCTTGCACATTGCTATGACCGCGTACGGGAAAGGCACCGGCGCCTGGTTTTCCTATTGCTCCTTTGAGGAGGAGGAGGTTGACGATTTCGCGAACGTTATCCACGCCATTCTGGTGTTGGGTGATACCCATGGCCCAGCAGATGATCATTTTTTGTGCGCGTCGGATAAGCTCTTTTGCTTCGATAATATGGGCACGAGGTACACCGGAGGCGATGGCCAATTCATTGAAGTCGAGTTTCTGGAGTTCCATGGCAAAGGCTTCATACCCTTCGGTGTGTTCGGTGATGAAGTCCATGTCGAATGCGATCCCCGGGCGGGTTTTTTCATCGTATAGAAGGAGTGCCATGATGGCTTTGAGAAGAGGGATATCGCCATTGATGCGCACTTGAAGGTATAGGTCGGCGATAGATGTTCCTTTTCCGAGTATTTTTCCCGGACGTTGGGGGTTTTTGAACTGGAGCAGGCCGGCTTCTCGCAGGGGGTTAATGGCGATTATTTTTCCTCCATTTTCCTTGCAGCGTTCCAAGGCGCTGAGCATACGCGGGTGGTTTGTTCCAGGGTTTTGGCCTATGACGATGACGAGGTCGCTTTCGTAGAGGTCGGCTAGTTGGGCGGTTCCTTTACCTATGCCCAACGTTTCGGTCATTGCTTTGCCCGAGGCTTCGTGGCACATATTCGAGCAATCGGGAAGGTTGTTGGTACCGTATTCCCGGACGAAAAGCTGGTATAGGAAAGCGGCTTCGTTGCTGGTGCGACCAGAAGTATAGAAAATAGCTTCATCCGGTGTTTTCAGGGAGTTGAGTTCGCGTCCGATGAGTTGGAAGGCTTCTTCCCATGAAATAGGTTGGTAATGGGAGGCACCGGGTTGGAGTACCAGTGGTTCGGCCAGACGGCCAGCTTTTCCGAGCTGGAAATCGGTCCAGCTGCTGAGTTCTTCTACGCTGTGTCGGGCGAAAAAGTCCTTGCCGATACGGGTTTTTTGGGCTTCTTCTGCAATAGCTTTAATACCGTTTTCGCAGTATTCGCCCAGTTTGGAGCGTTCGTCCTGGGGGTCTGGCCAGGCGCAGCCCGGGCAGTCGATACCTCCTTTCTGGTTGAGCTGAAACAAGACGCGGGCAGCTTCTCCCGCCTTCATATACTGTCGGACGTGTCGGGCGCCGGTGGAAACGGCGGTCAGGCCTGCGGCATGGCGCTGTGGCTTGACGAGTTTGAGCCGGGACAGTTTTTCGGGTGATCGGGCGGCCAACACGGGGGGGATGGCAAAGGGAACCGATGTCGTCGGTTGGGTGCGTTTTTTTTCTTTTGACATAGCAGGTAAATAAATGCTGCCCGTCAGGGAGACCAAGGAACTATATCATCCACCGATGGATGCCATTGACTCTTTTACCGGGTGGTCAAAATTACGCTTTTTCTCTGCTTCCCAACCATCTTTAGCGCGGTTGCCCAATGCTTGCGTAAAAGCATCTTCCAATTGGCTATCGCTGGCACCGGCGCGCATGAGGTCTCTTATGTTAAAAACGCCTTCGTCGTAGAGGCAGGTTTTCAGACCGCCCATAGGGGTGATGCGGAGGCGGTTGCACGTACCGCAGAAAGTGCGAGAATAGGCGGCGATGATGCCTATGCTTCCCTTAAAGCCCGGGATCTGGTAATTGTACGAGGTGGAGTGCGGTGGGTCGGGAAGTTTTTGGATATCCGGAAAATGAGTATGCAGGTGTTCGAATATTTTTCGGTGTGTCCAGGCCAGGCTATCGTAGTGTTGCCCTTCGCCATTGAAAGGCATTTCTTCGATGAAGCGAACGGCAACGGGGTATTCGCGGGCGAGTTCTGCCAGAGAAAGGAGGTCATCGGTGTTTTTTCCGTCCATTACGACGGCATTTATCTTGGTGGAGATACCATGTTGCAGAAGGGCATGGAAGGTATCGAGCACTTGAGGGAGCATATCCCGGCGGGTAATCTGAAAAAAGCGATCGCGGTCGATGGTGTCGAGGCTGAGATTGACGCTGTGAATGCCCAGGGATTTGAGTTCGGGTACCCAGGGGGCGGTGGTGGTGCCGTTGGTGGTGAGGTTGATCTGGCGAATACCGGGGATACGGCTCATTTCGCGGAGCAGGTGCATCATATCTCGGCGCACGAATGGTTCGCCGCCGGTGATGCGTACTTTTTCTAT
>Ga0172367_10001402_pt1 | contig 35133 bp, 28 predicted proteins | sample Lak10m_FD_114542 | JGI IMG/M metagenome (GOLD analysis project Ga0172367, IMG submission 114542) | Freshwater microbial communities from Kabuno Bay, South-Kivu, Congo - kab_022012_10m | ecosystem: Environmental > Aquatic > Freshwater > Lake | place: Democratic Republic of the Congo: South-Kivu... | reverse complement strand
TACCCCACCGCACGGTGGATGTAGGCCTCCTCGTTCCACATCGGGAAGAAGATGCTGAGCTTGCGGAAAGGCTCTCCAGTCACGGGCGCCACGGTACTCGCTGACCCCTTCGGGACGGCGGCAGACGGTACCCTCGAGGCGATGTCGCTACCGATGCCTCCCGAGCCAGAGCGCGACGGCAGATCCGACCGCGAGCCCGCCGACGGCTCCGGCCTTCGACCCGACGGCGAGCCGACCGACGGCGCCGCTGATCGTCCGGAGCGTCTGCTCGCTGCCGGCGATTCGCTCGACGACATCCTCGACATCGCCGCCGAACAGCGGATCCCGCGGCCCGGCGAACTGACGGCCGCATGGACCGCCGTGTTCTGCCTCGGCTGGTTCGCCGTCATGTGCGGGTTCGCCGCTGTCTGGACGAGCAGCCGCACCACCGGTTTCCCCACGTGGTGGCTCGGCCCCGAACCCGAGCCTCGCCTCCTGCTGGTCAACCTGCTGCCGTTCGCCGCACCGCTCGCGCTCGTGGTCGAAGGGCTCGTGCGCCGCCGCTTCCTGCCGCTCTGGGGCACCCTCGGAGCCGTCGTGTGCGCCGTCATCGCCGCCCTCGACCTCGCCGACCAGCCTCGGTACGCCGCCGTCGAGTTCGTGCTCGCGGCCGGCGGCCTGGCCGTGTCGCTGGCCTCCTACGCCGGAATGCTGCGCCGCGCTGGGTAGCGTCGTTCCCCATGTCGAAGGTGCTGACCTCCCTTCCCGTGGGCGAACGTGTGGGCATCGCGTTCAGCGGCGGGCTCGATACCTCTGCCGCCGTCGCGTGGATGCGCGAGAAGGGCGCTGTCCCCTACTGCTACACCGCCGATCTCGGCCAGCAGGACGAGGATGATCTCCCCGGTGTTCCGGCCCGCGCCCAGCAGTACGGCGCCGAGGTCGGGCGGCTGATCGACTGCCGCACCGAACTCGTGCACGAGGGCCTCGTCGCCCTCCAGTGTGGTGCGTTCCACATCACCACCGCCGGCAAGACCTACTTCAACACCACTCCGCTCGGCCGCGCGGTGACGGGCACCCTGCTCGTGCGCGCCATGCAGGACGACGGCGTCGACATCTGGGGCGACGGCAGCACCTACAAGGGCAACGACATCGAGCGGTTCTACCGTTACGGCCTCCTCGTCAACCCCGCGCTGCGCATCTACAAGCCGTGGCTCGACGAGCAGTTCGTCTCCGAGCTCGGTGGCCGCGCCGAGATGAGCGAGTTCCTCACGACGCGCAACCTTCCGTACCGCGCCAGCAAGGAGAAGGCGTACAGCACCGACGCCAACATCTGGGGCGCCACGCACGAGGCCAAGCTGCTCGAGGAACTCAGCAGCGGCATGGACATCGTCGAGCCGATCATGGGCGTCGCCCACTACCGCGACGATGTCGCGATCGCTCCCGAGGTCGTCAGCATCCGCTTCCACGAGGGCTGGCCCGTCGCCATCAACGGCCAGGAGTTCGCCTCGCAGGTCGACCTCGTGCTCGAGGCCAACATCATCGGCGGCCGCCACGGTCTCGGGATGAGCGACCAGATCGAGAACCGGATCATCGAGGCCAAGAGCCGCGGCATCTACGAGTCGCCCGGTCTCGCCCTGTTGCACATCGCCTACGAGCGCCTCGTGACCGCGATCCACAACGAGAACACCATCGAGAACTACCGCACGATGGGCCGCCGTCTCGGACGCCTGCTCTACGAGGGCCGCTGGTTCGACCCGCAGAGCCTGATGCTGCGCGAGCCGCTGATGCGCTGGGTCGGCGCCGCCGTCACCGGCGAGGTCACGCTGCGCCTGCGCCGTGGCGACGACTACACGCTGCTCGACACCACGGGCCCGCACCTGACGTACGCGCCCGAGCGTCTCAGCATGGAGAAGGTCGAGGACGCCGCGTTCGGCCCGCTCGACCGCATCGGCCAGCTCACGATGCGCAACCTCGACATCGACGACAGCCGCTCGAAGCTCGACGTGTACCGCAGCGCCGGGACGCTGGGCGCCGGCAGCCTGATGTCACTCGAATCAGGTTCCTGACCCCAGGTCGTCGTCTTCCGATGAGAGATGAGTGGCTGTGGCGACCCGATCTCTCATCGGAGGGTGTGAGGGCGGTCAGATCAGGGGGATGAGGGCGGCGAGGAGCGTGGCCCGCTCCTTCATCGCCTCGACGTCGATCCACTCGTGATCGGCGTGAGCGCCGCCACCGACGGCTCCCATGCCGTCGAGCGTGGGGACTCCCCGTGCCGCGGTGAAGTTGCCGTCGCTGCCGCCACCGACGGCCACGCCCTGGAGCGTGCCGATTCCGATGGTCGCGGCGGCCTCCTGTGCGAGGTCGAAGAGTCGACCGGCTGAACCGACCGGCATCGGCGGACGGTTGAGACCACCGATGATCTCGATGGTCGCCCCCGGCACCGTGGTGGACAGTGAGGCGAACGCCGCCTCGAGCCGGGCGTCCTCCCCGGTCTGCTCGACACGCACGTCGACCTTGAGCCGCGCCTGGGCCGGCACGACGTTGTCGGCGGTTCCGCCCGAGACGACCGTCGGCGTCACGGTGGTGGCCGTGGCAGGGTCGGCGAAGGTGACGATCTGTCCGACAAGCTCGGCGAGGGCGGTGACCGAGTTGATCCCGTTCCAGGGCTCGAGCCCGGCGTGGGCCGCCTTGCCGTGCACCACCACCTCGAACGTGCCGGTGCCCTTGCGGGCGATCTTGATGGCACCACCGTCGGCGCTCGCCTCGAAGACGAGGACGTTCCCGCAGGCGATGGCGCGGCGCTCGATGAGCTCGCGCGAGTGGTCGCTGCCGACCTCTTCGTCGGCGGTGATCAGGATCTCGACACCGGCCCGCTGCTCGGGGTCGAGCGCGGCCACACCGTGGATCGCCTGGACGATGCCGGCCTTCATGTCGAAGATGCCCGGGCCTGTGGCCCGGTTGCCGTCGCGGGTGAACGGACGAGCGGCCACCGAACCGACGGGGAACACCGTGTCGTGGTGCCCGACGAGCAGGACGCGCTGGCTGCCTCCACCGCTCCACAGGACGTGAGGGCCGGCCGGCGAGGGGATGATCTGCGGCCTGGTGCCGAGGCGGCGCTCCATCACCGTGGCGACGGCCTCCGCCGAGGTCTCGAGCAGGTCGAGGTGCAGGGAGGTCGACTCGGTGTTCACGAGCAACTCGAGGTCGGTGAGCATCGCGTCGAGGGAGATGTCGGTCTGGATCACCTCCCCATTCTGGCCGCCCGGTGGGGAATCGGCGTACAGGGGCGTGTCAGACTGCCGCCCATGTCGAGTCGCCTCCGCCACCGCCGTTCCCTCGCCGCCATCGTCGCCACGAGTCTGCTCGTGGCTGCGTGCAGCAGCAGCGACGACGCGGCCACCACCACGGGGGCCGTCGACACCACCTCGGCACCCACCGCTCCCCCGACGATGGAGACCGTGCCTCTCCTCGGGCCGGCCTCGTTCACCGTCGTCCCCGGGACCGAGCAGATCGCCGTGCTCGACGCCGAGCCGGGCGCCGCTCTCTCCGTCACCCGCGACGGCGACGTGGTGGCCGACGGCACGGTCGACGAGCAGGGGTCGCTCCTGTTCCGCAACCTCGAGCCGGGCGACACCTACGCCGTGGTGAGTTCCACCGAGTCGACCGAGGCGCTCACCGTGTGGTCGCCCGACGACGTGCCGGCCGCCGAGCTGTACACCGAGCAGCAGACCCTGCTGCCGGCCGACGGCGGGTTCGGCTACGTCGTGACCCGCGACGGCACCACGCTCAGCGCCAACGTCATCCTCCCCGGCCCTGCCGCCGACGGCCCCTATCCCACCGTCGTCGAGTACAGCGGCTATCAGCCCTCCGACCCCGACAGCTCGCAGCTCGCAGCGATCTACACAGCAATGGGTCTCGCCTACGTGGGCGTCAACATGCGCGGCACCGGGTGCAGCGGCGGGTCGTACCGCTTCTTCGAGACCGTGCAGCTGCTCGACGGCTACGACGCGATCGAGGCCGTGGCCGCCCAGCCGTGGGTGCTCGACCACGAGGTCGGCATGGTCGGCATCAGCTATCCGGGCATCAGCCAGTTGTTCGTGGCCTCCACCCGTCCGCCGAGCCTCAACAGCATCACCCCGCTGTCGGTCCTCGACGACTCGGCCCGCAGCACCCTGTATCCGGGCGGCATCCTCAACACCGGATTCGCCGTCGAATGGACGAGTGCCCGTGTCGAGCAGGCCAAGCCCTACGGGCAGGAGTGGACCAAGACCCGCTCCGATGCCGGCGACACCGTCTGCGCCGACAACCAGAAGCTGCGCCTCCAGAACCCCGATCTCCTCGCCGAGATCGAGACCAATCAGTTCTACACGAACCCGCTCGGCGACTCGTTGGCTCCCGTCACGATGGTCGACCAGATCGACGTGCCGGTGTTCCTCGCCGGCGCCTGGCAGGACGAGCAGACCGGCGGCCACTTCCCCGCCATGATCCCGGCCTTCACCAGCAGCCCGCACCTCTACGTGTCGCTCGTGAACGGCCTGCACACCGAGTCGCTCTCGCCGCCGATCGCCCGCCGCTACATCGAGTTCCTCCAGCTCTACGTCGGCAAGAAGGTCCCCGATCTCTCGGCCGGTCCGCTCATCGCCGGCGGGCTTGGCGCCGCCATCTGGGGCACGGGTGAGTTCGGTCCGTGGGAGAACCGCTTCGCCGGGATGACCTACGACGAGGCGCTCGCCGCCTTCGAGGGCGAGAAGCCGGTGCGGGTCCACCTCGAGCAGGGCGGCAACCCCGACTTCGTCCCGGGCACGCCCGAGACCAACCAGGTCCTCGAGTTCGACTCGTGGCCGATCCCCGGTATCGAGGCCGCCCGCTGGGGCCTGACCACCGCAGGCGAACTGCTCGCCGACGGAGCGGTCGACCCGGCAGCTGGTTCGGTGTCGTACACCGCCGATCCCTCGGCGCTGCCGGCCACCTTCCTCGCCGCCGACAGCCCCAACATCTGGAACATCGGCGTGAAGTGGGACTGGCGTCCGCTGCCCGAGGGCACCGGAGTCGGCTTCGCCACGGCCCCGTTGGCCGACGACATGGTGCTCATCGGTTCGGCCTCGGCCGACCTCTGGATCACGTCGTCGACGGGTGACACCGACCTCGAGGTCACCATCAGCGAGATCCGACCCGACGGCACCGAGATCTACGTCCAGAGCGGCTGGCTGCGTGCCAGCCAGCGGGCGCTCGACGAGGCCGCCAGCAGCGAACTGCGTCCGGCGCACACCCACGCCGAGGCCGACGCTGCACCACTCGGCGACGAGCCGACCCTCGCCCGTGTCGACATCTTCCCGTTCGCCCACGTGTTCCGGGCCGGGAGCCGTCTGCGCATCACCGTCGACGCCCCGGGCAACGCCCGCGGCGAGTGGGAGTTCCGCTCGATCAGCGACGGCGAGACGGTGACCCTGTACACCGGCGCCGACCACCCGTCGTCGATCGCCCTGCCGCTCGTGCCGGGCCTCTCGATCACGGCACCGATGCCGCCGGCATGTGGGAGCCTCCGCGGCCAGCCCTGCCGCGAGTACGTGCCCACCGCCACCGGCGCCTGACACCCTGCAGTCCTCCACGATCTCGGTCGCGAGCGTCTCACCCTTATGAGGCGATCACGGCCCGGATCGTGGTGGGCACATGGGGTGGGGAGCGGCGTCGGTAGCCTCGGAGGGCCATGGACGCGACCGAAGTGATCTCCCAAGCCGCTCAGCGGCGCACGTTCGCGATCATCAGCCACCCCGACGCGGGCAAGACCACGCTCACCGAGAAGTTCCTCCTCTACTCCGGCGCCGTCCAGGAGGCGGGCGCGGTCCACGCACGCGAGGGTCGCCGCAGTGCACGCAGCGACTGGATGGAACTCGAGCAGCAGCGCGGGATCAGCATCAGCAGCACCGTCCTGCAGTTCCCCTATCAGGGTCACACGATCAACCTGCTCGACACACCCGGCCACCGCGACTTCAGCGAGGACACCTACCGCGTGCTCGCCGCCGTCGACGCCGTGGTGATGGTGCTCGACGCGGCGAAGGGCATCGAGAGCCAGACCCTGAAGCTGTTCCAGGTCTGCCGGTCGCGCAACCTGCCGGTGCTCACCTTCCTCAACAAGTACGACCGCCCCGGCCGCGAGCCTCTCGAGTTGCTCGACGAGATCGAGTCGCAGATCAACCTGCGGCCGACGCCCGTGACGTGGCCGGTCGGTAGTGGCGAGGAGTTCCGTGGCGTGGTCGACCGGCGCACTGGGCTCTACACCCGCTTCACCCGCACGGCCCGTGGCGCGTCGGCTGCGCTGGAGGAAGACCTGCCCTTCGACGAGGCGGCGCAGGAGGGCGGACGCGCTTGGCAGCAGGCGATCGACGAACTCGGCCTGCTCGATGCCGTCGATGCCACCGTCGACATGCCATCGTTCCTCGCCGGCGAGTCGACCCCGCTGTTCGTCGGGTCGGCGCTCACCAACTTCGGCGTGCGCAAGCTGCTCGACGCCGTGGTCGAACTCGCACCCGAACCGTCGCCCCGCCTCGACGTCGACGAAACGCCGCACCCGCTCGACGCCCCGTTCAGCGCGTTCGTGTTCAAGGTGCAGGCCAACATGGATCCGTCGCACCGCGACCGCATCGCCTTCGCCCGCATCTGCTCGGGCCGGTTCGACCGCGGTATGACGGTCACCAACTCGCGCACCGGCCGCGAGATGACCACCAAGTACGCGACCACGGCGTTCGGCGCCGACCGCGAGACCGTCGACATTGCGTACCCGGGCGACGTGGTCGGGCTCGTCAACGCCAGCGGCGTGCTGATCGGTGACACCCTCTTCGACTCCGGCCCCGACGGCCGACCGGCTCGCTTCCCGCAGCTGCCGTTCTTCGCCCCCGAGGTCTTCGCCAAGGCACGGCCGCTCGACAACGGCAAGTTCAAGCAGTTCCGCAAGGGACTCGAGCAGTTGGCCGAGGAGGGCGTCGTGCAGGTGCTGCGCGACCCCGACATGGGCGACGTCGAGAACGTACTCGCCGCGGTCGGTCAACTGCAGTTCGAGGTCTTCGCCCACCGACTCGGCAGCGAGTTCGGGGCTCCCACCGAGATCGTCGGGACGCCGTACCAGGCGATCCGGCTCACCGACAAGGCATCGGCCGATCGGCTGCGCACGATCGGCGGGATCCGCATCCTGACCCGAGCCGACGGAGCGCTGTGCGCACTGTTCGAGAACCGGTTCCGTCTGCAGCGCCTGTTGGCCGATGAGCCCGAGCTGACCCTCGACCCGATCATCGCCGACGCCACCCCCCTCTCCTAACCCCCCACCGACCCCCCACCGACACCCCACCGACACCCCACCGATCTCGGCGCGTATCGTTCCGGATTCCGGGACTATGCGTACCGAGATCGTGAGGAGTCGAGGGCACGCCAAGATCTCGGTTCATATGGTCTCGAAAACCGAGACGATACGCGCCGAGATCGGTGGGGTTGGAGGGCCAGGAGGGCAGTGGGCCGGGGGTCAGACGGCGCACTCGCTCTCGCCGACGGCGGCCACGAACGGGCCGGTCTCGCCGTAGTCGACGTAGAAGTCGGGGGCCTCGGCCGGCGTCGGGAACACGTCGAGATCGGCGAGTCCCTTGGCGACCTCCGCAGCACCGCCCGAACGATCCATCCACGAGCGGAACGACTCACCAGCCGTGCGCTCGTCGTTGAATCGCCGGATCACCCGGGCCGTGGCCTGGGGAGCAGCCTTGGCGGGCAGGCGCAGGGCCTTGTCGCCGAAGTGGATCTGCTCCTCACCGACGTACCCACCGAGGAGCATCTGGTATCCGGGAGCAGCCTGGCCGTGCGCTCGACGCTCGGCTCCGAAGAACCCGATGTCGGCCGCGTGGTGCTGGCCGCAACTGTTCGTGCAGCCCGAGATGTTGATGCGCACACCGCCGACCTCGGCGAGGCCCTCCTCCTCGAGGATGTCGCCGATCGCCTTGGCGAGTCCGCGGCTCTGGGTGACGGCGATGTTGCAGGTGTCGGCGCCCGGGCAGGCCACGACGTCGCGCGACAACTCGGCGCCCGGCCGCGCCATCCCGATGGCCTCGAGACGGGCGTAGAGCACGGGCAACTGCTCGTCGGTCAGGCCACGGAACACCACGTTCTGTCGGTTCGAGAGACGCACGTCGGCGCCGAGTTCACGCTGCATCGCCGCGAGTGCCCGGAACTGGGCGGAGGTGATGTCGCCGAGCGCCGCATAGGCCACGGCCGACACCGACCCGTTCGCCGCACCCCGGATGACGCTGGCGTGCACCCAACGCTGGTACGGGTCACGCGGCGTGAGCGACACCGCCACGCCCTGTCCGACGGCGCTCACCTCACCCTCGCTGGCACGGCCGGCGGGAGCATCGCCCCGCTCCTGCACCAGCGGCGGGATCCCTCCCGGCCAACTGCTCGACGCCGGGAGCGTGTGGCGCACCTTGAGCACGCGGCGGCGCAACTCGTCGATCCCCAACTGGTCGACGACCCACTTCAGGCGGGCCCGCAGCTTGTTGTCGCGGTTGCCGGTCTGGTCGAACACGCGCAGGATCGACTCGATCGTCGGCAGGAGGTCTTCCCGCGACGTGAACTCCTCGAGCGCGAGCGCCGGATGCGGCGTGGCGCCGAGCCCACCCGCCATGTACACGCGGAAGCCCTGCTCGACAGTGCCGTCGTCGAGCGTGCGGGTGACGGCCACCACGCCGGCGTCGTTGAACATCGCCTGGCCGCAGTCGGTGCTGCATCCGCTGAAGTTGATCTTGAACTTGCGCGGCAGACGCTGCCCGAGTGGGTTGCGCACGAAGTGCTCGAACGCGGCCTCGGCCCACGGGGTGACGTCGAGGTGCTCGTGCGGGCATGCACCGGCGAGGTGGCAGGCCATCACGTTGCGCACCGTGTCGCCACACGCCTCGCGGCTCGTGAGGCCGACGCCGGCGATGAGCCGCATCACCTCAGGAAGCTGACGCAGTTCGACGAAGTGGAACTGGATGTTCTGGCGGGTCGTGATGTGCCCCCAGCCGCGGGAGAACTCGTCGCCGATCCGCGCCATCATCTCGAGCTGGTCGGGGGTGATCGTCCCGGCCGGCAGCTTGATGCGGATCATCTGGTTGGTGCCGCCCTGACGCTGGCCGTACACACCGTTGTTGAGCCGCATCACGCGGAACACGTCCTCGCTGATCTCGCCGGTGAGGTACTGCGCGATCGCCTGCTCGAAGCGCTCGATGTCGCGGGCCTGCTCCTCGAGCAGGCTGCGGGTCGGCGGGATGACGGGGGTGATGCCCACGGGTGGCTCCTGGGTCGGCTCGGCCGGGGATCGATTCCCGACTATTCCCGTCGACTTTATAGGGTTTCCGTCCGAGCGGCAACGCCTGAGCCGTACTCCGGCGCCTTCGAGCCTCGCGTCTACGAGCCCGGCACCTCGCCGATCTCGCGCAGCGCGTCGTGCAGAGCGAGCCGCAGACGACGGGCCATGTCGGGCGTGAAATGGCCCACCAGGCCGGTGCCCGGCCGCCCGACCTCCTCGACCGTCAGCACGACCCGCGGCTCGGCGTCGTCGTAGTCGTCGGAGATCGCCACGGCCCACGAGATCCGCATGGCGTCGTCGACCCCTTCGGGCATCTCCTCGTCGGCGAAGGGATGGTCGTCGATCGAGCGGCGCATCACGCACCCGCCCGTCGCGCCGTGCGCCGCTGTCGGACCGCCGTGACCGCCAACCCGAGCGACGCGACGATGACCGCCACGATGGCGACCCGCCCCTGCTCCGACACCGAGTGGTGCACGAGCAGGGCACCCATCGCGACGGCCGCCAGCACCCACGTGACGACGGCGAACCGGCTCGTCACGTCCTCGAGGCGGGTCAGCTCAGGGTCGCGCCCGACCCCCGCGTGCACCGCGCCCTCGCTCCGGAGGAGCGACTCGATCCAGCGCACCGGCGACGACACGACGATCATCACGACCGGCGCCCACAGCAGCATCGCCCCTGCGATCCACCGCTCGTCGGCGCCGCTGATCGTGTCGTGTCCGTTCACCGCAGCGGCAGCCGCGAACGCGGTGAGCGCCGTCACGACGATCACCAGCAGGGCCTTCACGTAGCGGAGCACGATCACCTGCAGACGGAGCATGTGGCGCACGATTCCGTACTCGATCTTCACGACCTCCTCCGACAGCGGCCGACGCCGAGCCGCCGCGAGTTCGAAGAGGGCACGGGCGCGAGCGGTGTCGGGGTCGACTCCGGCCGCCGCATCGACCAGGCCCGGATAGGCGTCGAGTTGGCGGTCGATCCGGGTGCGTGCCCGAGCGTTCCCCGGCACGAGCAGCCGCACCGCCAACGTCGACGAGTGGAGCGCCGCGTACTCCGCATCGCTCTCGTCGCCGAACTCGTCGCTCGACAACCGAACGCCGGTGAGTGTGAAGCGGGGCGTGAACGCCTCGCCGTCGGCGTGCACGACGTGATTGCCGTGGAAGTAGAACCGGGTGAGTTCGATCACGAGGAACCACAGCACGGTGATCGCCAGGGCGATCGAGAGCGCCACCGTGACGGCAAGGAGCCCACGCGACCACGAGACCGGGCCGGCGAGCAGGGCGCGGATCACCTGCAGCACCGCATCGCGCTCGACCGCGGGGAGCAGCACGAGGATCCCCGCTCCCGAGAGCAGCGCCGTGGCTACTCGGTGCATCGTGCTGAGCCTCACCTCGCAGCGCTGCAGGAAGGCCCGCATCGCCGCCCGTTCGTCGGCGGTCGTCATGTCCCGAACCGTACCCCTCCCCACCGGCCGCGACGCGCTCCGCATTGCCCGAGGTGCCTCCCGACGGCGAGACTGCGCGCATGTCCGATCGCGAACTCGACCTCGTCACCGCAGCCCTCGACACGCTCCTCGCCGACCACCCGCCGGCATCGATGAGCGACCACGAGTTCCGCGGCCGCCGCTACGACGCCGGACTCGCGTGGGTCCACTTCCCCACCGGGTTCGGCGGACTCGGTGTGCGGCCCGAACTCAACCGGCTCGTCGACGAGCGGTGCCGCAAGGCAGGAGCGAAGGCCGCCGATCCCAGCACATTCTTCATGGCGCTCGCCGGACCGACGATCGTCACCCACGGTTCCGACGAACAGAAGCAGCGCTTCCTCCGCCCGATGTTCACCGGCGAGGAGAAGTGGTGCCAGCTGTTCAGCGAGCCGGGTTCGGGCAGCGACTTCGCCGGACTCGGCACCCGCGCCGTGCGCGACGGCGACGAGTGGATCGTCAATGGCCAGAAGGTCTGGAACACGCTCGCCCACCTCGGCGACTGGGGGATGCTCGTCGCCCGCACCGATCCCGAGGCCCCCAAGCACAAGGGGATGACCTATTTCGCCCTCGACATGCATGCGCCGGGCGTCGAGGTCCGGCCGCTGCGCCAGATCACCGGCGAGGCCGAGTTCAACGAGGTCTACATGACCGACGCCCGCGTGCCCGACGACTGCCGGATCGGTGCCGTGGGCGAGGGTTGGCGCGCCGCGCTCACCACGCTGATGAACGAGCGCACCGCCATCGGCTCGGGCAACAGCGGGAGTCGGCGCACCGGGCCGATCGCCGAGGCCCTGCGGATCTGGGGCGAGATCGACGAGAGCGAGCGCACAGGCGCTCGACGCGACCGGCTGATGCAGCTGTTCACGATGAGCGAGGCGTTCCGGCTCACAAACGTCCGCGCCGGGCAGAACGCGAAGGCCGGCAACCCGGGGCCGGAGGGTTCGATCGCCAAACTCGCTCTCTCGAACTTCAACAAGATCTGCACGGAGTTCTGCATCGACCTGATGGGCGCCCAGGCACTCGTCGACTACGACTTCACCTTCCGTCGGCCCGAGCAGCTGTCGGTCGACGGCATGGACCACGGAATCCGCCATTCGTTCCTGCGTGCCCGCGCCAACTCGATCGAGGGCGGCACGAGCGAGATCATGCGCAACATCCTCGGCGAGCAGGTCCTCGGTCTCCCCGGCGAACCCCGTGTCGACAAGGACCTCCCCTGGAGCAAGGTCCCCCGCTCCTAACCCCACCCCGAACCCCACCGATCTCGGCGCACATCGTCCCGGTTTTCGGGACGATACGTACCGAGATCTCCGCGGCCCGGTCGACACTCAGAATCTCGGTCCACATAGTTCCGAAAACCGGAACGGAACGCGCCGAGATCGGAGGGGTGGGGGTGGGTTAGAGGAGGGTCGTGAGGGTGGCGACGATCTCGTCGGCGGTGGCTCCGGGGGTCAGTACGGCGGCCACTCCGGCGGCCCGCAGTTCGTCGACGTCGTGGTCGGGGACGATCCCGCCAACGACGACCGGGATGTCGACTCCCCTCGCCCGCAGTGCCTCGACCACCAGCGGGACGAGGGTCATGTGGGCACCCGACAGCATCGAGAGCCCGACGATGTCGACGTCCTCGTCGACCGCCGCGGCTGCGACGGTCTCGGGGGTCTGGAACAAGCCCGTGTAGACCACCTCGAACCCGGCGTCGCGCAGGAGCCGCGCCACGACCTTCACCCCACGGTCGTGACCGTCGAGCCCGACCTTGGCGACGAGCACCCGCCCCTTGGGCTGTTCGCTCATATCGTCGGCACCTCCACGTGTCGGCCGAACACCGTGCCCATCGCGCCCATGATCTCGCCGAGCGAGGCCCGCACGCCGACGGCGTCGATCAACGTCGGCATCAGGTTGGCCTCCGGATCGGCGGCGATCTCACTCACCCGTGCGAGAGCGGCTTCGACGGCCGCGCCGTCGCGCGCCGCCCGCACCCCCGCGAGCCGCTCGCGCTGACGACGCTCGTCGTCGTGGGTGATCCGCAGCAGCGGTGGCGCTGCCTCGCCGTTGCCCTCAGTGCATGCGTTGACCCCAACCACGATTCGCGCACCGCTGTTGAGCCCGCGTTCCAACTCGAAGGCCGAGTCGGCGATCCGGCCCTGGAACCAGTTCTCCTCGATCCCACGGATCGCACCCTCGAGCATCGACCCCCCACCCATCGCCTCGATCTCGGCGAACAGCGCCTCGGCCTGGCGCTCGACCTCGTCGGTGAGCGACTCGACGTACCACGACCCTCCGAGCGGGTCGGCGACATGGGCGACGTTGGTCTCGTGGGCGATCACCTGCTGCGTGCGCAGGGCGATGCGCGCTGCCTTCTCGGTGGGGAGCGCGAGCGCCTCGTCGAAGGAGTTGGTGTGCAGACTCTGGGTGCCGCCGAGCACACCGGCCAACGCCTCGATCGCCGTCCGCACGATGTTGACCTCGGGCTGCTGCGCCGTGAGCGAAACGCCAGCCGTCTGTGTGTGGAAGCGCAACTGGAGCGAGCGCTCGAGCTGAGCCCCGTAGCGGTCGCGCATCCACCGCGCCCAGATCCGGCGCGCCGCTCGGTACTTGGCGATCTCCTCGAAGAAGTCGATGTGCGCGTTGAAGAAGAAGCTCAGACGAGGAGCGAACGAATCGACCGGCAGCCCGGCCTGCATGGCGAGCTCGACGTAGGCGAACCCGTTGGCGAGCGTGAACGCCAACTCCTCGACAGCGGTGCTCCCCGCTTCACGGATGTGGTAGCCGCTGATGCTCACGCTGTGCCAGCGAGGCATCTCGGCCGCGGTGAAGGCGATCGAGTCGCGCACCAGCCGCATGCTCTGGCGCGGCGGGAAGACGAACTCCTTCTGCGCCTGGTACTCCTTCAGGATGTCGTTCTGGAGCGTGCCGCCGAGCCGCGAACGGTGGACGCCCGACCGCTCGGCCTGGGCGACGAACATCGCCAGCAGAACCGCTGCCGGTGAGTTGATCGTCATGCTCGTCGTGATCGAGCCGAGGTCGATGCCGGCGTAAAGGTCGGCCATGTCGTCGACCGTGTCGATCGCTACGCCGCAACGACCCACCTCGCCGAGCGACATCGGGTGATCGCTGTCGAGGCCCAACAGGGTGGGCATGTCGAACGCCGTCGACAGTCCGTCGCCGCCTGCGCGGATGATCTCCTTGAAGCGCAGGTTGGTGTCGTCGGCGGTACCGAACCCGGCGAACATCCGCATCGTCCAGAGCTTCGAGCGATACATCGAGGCGTACGGCCCGCGGGTGTACGGGAACTGCCCGGGGAACTCGCCGTCGTCGGGGCCGTAGACGGCATCGAGCGGGATGCCCGACATCGTGGCGAACGGCACGTCGCGCGTCGGACCAGCACCGAAGGCCGCCTCCCACGTCTCGCGGTTGCTCACCATGCGCCGAGTGTACGTAACCCCTCTCAGGCGGTGGCCATCGCAGCGACCGCCCGCCGATGGGCGGCGACGACATCGGCGCGATCACGGGCGGCGACCGGTGCGAAGTCGAGTGACTCGACCACCGCGTCGGCCTGCGCCCGCAGCTCGTCGACCACCTCGGAGGAAGGGTGCGCGAGCGCCACGCGGCGGACGGAGTCGAGCAGCCTGATCTGCACGGCGGGAACTCCGACGGCTGCCTGACGGATCTCGTTGAGACCGGCCGCAACGATGCGCTGAGGGGTGTTGCACGGCGTGATGACACGGACCGTCCCCGATGCATCGGCGAACGCCGCCACGTCGACCGGCTCGCTCACGAGTGTGATCAGACCGTCGCCGATCCAGTCGAGACACGACATCGCCGTCGCCGGATCGTTCACCGCCGGCGAGAGCGCCCGCAGCGCGATCTCGACGTACTCGGCGAAGGCGTACTCGAGGTCCTGCTCCATCGTTCGCCGCGCTCCGGCTACGACCGCCCGCTGCACCCGCGCCACCTGCGCCCCGTCCAGTTGCGCGCTCGACAGCGCCACGGGCTGGCCGGCGTGGATGAAGGCACCGGCCCGCACCGTCAGCGCCACGACCCCGTCGACCGCGCTCGCCACCTCCACGAGCGCGGCGTCATCGACCACCTGCACGTAACCCGACACGAGAGCGGGCACCTCAGACCAGCCCGTCGTGTCGACGTCCTGAGGTGTCGTCGCGGCGGCCCGAGCGGCCAGCTAGCGCTGTGCCTGAATCGCCTTCGAGAGCTCGGCGGCGATGTCGACCAGCGTGTTTCCGACCTGGATCGACGTGCTCGTGTCGTGCACGAAACGCACGAGGTGTGCCGTCGCCACCAGCACGAGGACGATCGCCGTCCACGTCGACACGATCGGGACGAAGGAGTCGTCGCCGGCACGCAGTGTCGTGCTGAGGCACACGATCGAATACACGAACACCGCGATGAAGGAGCCCATCACGGTCTGCGTCGTCCGCCGCCGGATGAAGTTGACCACCAGCCGCGGACCGAAGTTGTCGGCCACCAGCGAGAGGACGACCATCGTCAGCGAGACGACGAGGCCGACCACCGTGATCGTGGCCCCGGAGAGGGTGGCGAGGATCGTCGTGCTGTCGTCACCCGACATGCGCAGCATCGGCGGGATCGAGCCGAGATGCCCCTGCACGAGGTGGTCGACGAACAGCGTCAGCGCCGCCAGCACCAGGATCCGCACCGAGAACCGCAACGGGGTGCGCCAGAAGACCGTCCCGAGTTCGGCGTCGCGGTCTCGGGGGCGCAGGAAGCGGGTGGCCACGGCCGCAGACTAGTGAGGAGCCGCTACCGTTCTGGGGCGGAACACGGAGAACTGATGAGCGAGAACACGACCCCCGCCACACCGCCCGCCGCCGCCAACTTCGTGCGCGACCTGGTGCGTGCCGACATCGAGGCCGGCACCTTCGGCGGCCGGGTCCAGACTCGCTTCCCACCCGAGCCGAACGGGTATCTCCACATCGGCCACGCCAAGGCCATCGTCGTCGACTTCGGCACGGCCGCCGAGTTCGGTGGCGTCTGCAAGCTCCGCTTCGACGACACCAACCCGATCACCGAGGAGACCGAGTACGTCGACGCGATCGTCGACGACGTCCGCTGGCTCGGGTTCGAGCCCACCGGCGATCCGGTGTACGCGAGCGATTACTTCGAGCAGCTCTACGAGTGGGCCGAACACCTCATCTGCGAGGGACTCGCCTACGTCGACGACCAGGACGCCGAGACCATCAGCGCCCAGCGCGGCGGCTACGGCAAGCCGGGCATCGAGAGCCCGCACCGCTCGCGCACTCCCGACGAGAACCTCGACCTCTTCCGACGGATGCGGGCGGGCGAGTTCGCCGACGGCACTCGCGTGCTGCGCGCCAAGGTCGACATGCAGCACGAGAACATGCAGATGCGCGACCCCGTGATGTACCGCATCCGCCACGAGCACCATCACCGCACCGGCGATGCATGGGTCGTCTACCCGACCTACGACTGGGCACACGGCCAGAGCGACGCGATCGAGGGCGTCACGCACTCGCTGTGCACGCTCGAGTTCGACAGCCACCGTCCGCTGTACGACTGGTACCTCGACCATCTGCCGCTCACCGGCGATCAGCCGCGCCAGACCGAGTTCGCACGCCTCGAACTCACCTACACCGTCACCTCGAAGCGGCGCCTGCTCTCGCTCGTGAACGACGGAGTCGTCGAGGGATGGGACGACCCGCGCCTCCCCACCCTGCGCGCCCTCCGTCGGCGCGGCTACCCAGCAAGCGCGATCCGTGAGTTCTGCTCGTTCGTCGGCGTGGCCAAGACCAACAGCCGCCACGCGATCGAGTTGCTCGAGTCGTTCATCCGCAACGAACTCAACCGCACTGCCCAGCGACGCATGGCGGTGCTCCGACCGATCCGACTCGTCATCACCAACTGGCCCGCCGGTCAGGTCGAGACGGTGACGCTGCAGAACAACCCGGAGAACCCCGCCGACGGGACGCGTGAGGTCGAGTTCAGTGGCGAGCTGTTCATCGAGGCCGACGACTTCATGGCCGAGGCGCCGCCGAAGTACTACCGCCTCACGCCCGGCGCCGAGGTGCGCCTCCGCGGCGCCTACTTCGTCACCTGCACCGGATACGCCACCGACGACGACGGCAACGTCACAGAGGTCCACGCCACCTACGACCCCACCACGTCGGGCGGCCAGGCCCCCGACGGACGCCAGGTCAAGGCGACCATCCACTGGGTGAGCACGGCCCACGCCGTCGACATCGAGGCACGGCTCTACGACCGTCTGTTCTCGGCCGAGATCCCCGGCGAGCGCACGGGCGACGCCTTCGACGACCTCAATCGCGACTCGCTCGAGATCGTGCCCGCGAAGGCCGAGGCCGCGCTGGCGACGGCGCCTCAGGGCACCGTTGTCCAGTTCGAGCGGTTGGGGTACTTCCACCACGACCCGGCCCAGCACGGCCTGTTCCACCGCACGGTGGGTCTCAAGGACGAGTGGGCCAACGTGCAGAAGCGCAGCAAGTAAGGCACCCGCCGGCTAGCCGGCCGGCACCACACGCGTCAGTCGTCGAGCGGCAACCAGGCGTCGTTGGTGGTGTCACGGCGCGCCGTGTGCCAGCGACGGCATCCGCTCTCGTGGAACCACCGCTCGAAGGTCGGACCTTCGATGTTGTCCTGCATCCAGGCGTAGTCGACCTGGCGTGCATCGGCGTCGGTGATGTGGTCGGGCGTGACGGGGAAGACGTTCCCGTAGCGGAACTCCTCGAAGGGCCGCGACCCACAGTTCGGACAGTTCACCCACAGCATCGGGTCACCTCGTTCCGGCCGAGCTCGGGTCGGCCATCGCGACCTCACGCGAGAAGCGCGAGAGGCCGAACGGTTCGATCAGCGGCGCACTGCCGGTGGCGAGCAACTGGGCCAGTTGCTCACCCGCCGCAGGGATCGCCTTGAAGCCCCACGTACCCCAGCCCGTCGAGAGCCAGAAGCCGTCGGTGGTGGTGGGCCCGAGGATGGGCGAGAAGTCGGTGCTCACGTCGCAGATACCGGTCCAGGAGCGGAGGATCTTCAGCTTCGAGAGGAACGGGAACATGATCGTCGCCTTTGCCGAACACGCCTGCAGGTACGAGAAGGTCGTGGCCTGCTGGTAACTGGCGAATGCGTCGTACTCGGCACCGATCAGCATCTGCCCACGCGGCGTCTGACTCACGTAGAACACGAGGTCGTTGCTCGAGACGATCGGCGCGAAGTCCTGCGCGTAGGCGTTCGTGACGAAGGCCTGCAGCGCATGCGTGCGGATCGGCAGACGGACGTCGGCCCACTTCGACACGGTGCTCACGTGGCCACCGACGGCCGAGATCACCGTGCCGGCCGAGATGTTGCCCTTCGCCGTCGTGACGCCGGTGACACGACCGTCGGCACCACGGGTGAGGCCGGTGACGGGAGTGTGCTGGAAGACGTGCACACCCGCCCGCAACGCACCCTGCGCGTACGCCCACACCACACGGTCGTGGCGAGCGGTCGCTCCCTCGTGGTGGTAGCTCGCTCCGGCCACCGGGTAGCGACCACCGCCGGTGAGGTCGATCTGCGGACACAGTCGCTTGATCTCGTCGGGTCCGATGTAGTCGGTCTTGGCGCCCATCGCCTCGTTCATCAGAGCACGGGTCTGCTCGGTGCGCGCCGTCATCACCGAGTGCGCCATCCAGATCTGGCCCTTGGTGCTGTGCATGATCCAGCACCCGGTCTCGGCTTCGAGTTGCTGGTACATCTCGAGGCTGTGCTGGTAGAACGCGACCGACTCGGGGATGCCGTAGTTGCTGCGGATGATCGTGGTGTTGCGGCCCGAGTTGCCCGAGCCGATGAAGCTCGCGTCGAGCACGCACACGTTGGTGATGCCGTGGCGCGTGGCGAGGTAGTACGCGGTGGCGAGGCCGTGTCCGCCGGCGCCGATGATGACGACGTCGTACGCGGGCTTCGGGTCTCCGACCTGCCAGGGCAGGTCGAGCAGGGTCTCGACGAACTCGTTCATGCGAGGCGCTCCTCCAGTTCGGCGCGGGCGGCGCACGCCACGAGCAGCAGTGCCGAGCCGTCGGCGTGCAGCACGAGCTTGGCGGGCACGCCGGCAATGCGTCCCTGAGCCAGTGCGGGGCGCTGCGCCGGGAGCTCCCACTCGATGTGGTGCAGCCCGACGTGGGCGACCTCGTCGACGGTCAGCGTGGCGCCGGCGAAGCCGTGCTCGGGCGTGATGATCGCGTGGATGTCGGCGGTCACCACAGGGGCAGCGCCACCCGGTGCGGCAGCGATGACGAACGCATCGTCGGGCGAGATCCGCACGACCGTGGAGCCCGTCGGCCAGGTGGCGGCGTCGAGCGCGGCCGGCTCGGCGATGACGCGCCAGCCGTCGAGGGGCGACGTGCGCCCCGGTGTGCGAGCGGGGTCACATGCGAGCACGGCCACCCTCCGGGTCGTAGAACGGGACAGGACTGACGCGGGCCTCACGGCCGTCGATCTCGACGACGTCGGCGTGAGGCAGACGCTTCTGCCAGCCCATCAGCACGGCGTGCCCGAACTTCGGCGAGAACCAGCTCGACGTCACGTGGCCGACCACGTCGCCACCGACGCGGATCACGCTGCCCTCGAGCGGTGCAGGGCCGTCCATCGTGAAGCCGAACAACCGGCGCTCGTCGGTGAGTGCCGACGTACGGATGAGTGCGTCGCGGCCGACGAAGGCGGGCTTCTCGAGCTTGACAGCCCAGTCCATGTTGACGCGGCGTGGCGTGCTGTCGAGCTCGGTGTCCTGGCCGACGATGATGTGGCCCTTCTCGGTGCGCAGACCGAAGAGAGCCTGGAGGCCGTGGGGCTTGATCCCGAGCGGGCGACCGAGATCCATGAGGGTCTGCCACAGCTCGACGCTGCGGTCGAGTTGGTGGTGCAGCTCGTAGCTCGCTTCACCGGTGAACGACAGGCGCATCACGTGGCACGGGATTCCGGCGATGTCGATACGGCGGTGCTGGAGGAACTTCGGGAGAGCGTCGTCGGCGACACCGGCACGGCGCAGGAGTTCGCTCGCCAGCGGACCGGTCACGTTGATCGCACCGTGCGACACCGTGCGGTCGACCACGTGGGCCTTCAGACCCCAGGTCTCGATCCAGTCGCGCACCCACATCTCGGCGAAGCCCGCTCCACCCGAGGTGAAGGTGAGCGTGAAGCGAGTGTCGTCGTCGCGCAGGATCATCCCGTCGTCGAGGATGTGGCCACGCTCGTTGAGGTTGATCACGTACCGCGACCGCCCGACCTTGATGTCGTGGACGTGGTTCGGATAGATCCGCTCGAGTGCCTCGACCGCATCGGGGCCGGAGACGATCATCTTGCCGAGCGTGCTGACGTCACCGAGCGAGACGCCCTCACGAACGGCCCAGTACTCCTCGATCGGATCGCCGTAGTGCCACGGGCGGAACCATCCGCCGAAACGGTCGAGGGTGGCGCCGAGCTTCTCGTGCTCGCCGTGCAGCGGTGTGCGGCGGAAGGTGTCGGGGTAGTAGCCCGCAGCGGCCTCGGCCATCGTGACCTGACGGGCAGCGGGTCGGGCACGGAACGGTGCCGGCTCGACTCCGCTGCGGTCGGCGACGAAGGCCCGCAGGTGCGGCATGCAGACTCCGCCCTGACAGTGGCCGACACCGGTGAGGCTCGACCGCTTCACCAGCTCGAGCTCGCGGAATCCCTTGTCCCAGACGCCCTGGAGGTCTTCGACGGTGATCTTGCCGCACGGGCAGATGACGCCGTCCTTCGGGCACGGCGGGAGGGCGTGCACCGCTGCGGCCTGGCCGACCACCTCGACGGGCACGCCGGGTGCCATGCGGGCGAGGATGTCGCGGGGCGACGAGCCGAGATCGGCGATCACCGTGTCGCACTCGACCCGGCTGCCGTCGGCGAGTTCGACGTGGGTGACGCGGCCGTCGGCGCCGTGTAGGGCCACGAGTTCGTGACCGACCGTGACCACGCGGCCGAGGTCGAGTCCGGCCGCACGTGCCTTCTCGGCAGCACGAGGCGTGTAGATGCCGGCGAGGAGGTTGCCGGGGCACGCAGGCTGCACCTCGGCGGCGCCGGTGGCGAGGGTGACGTGATGGGCGTGCACGTGCTCGACCGCCGTGGGGGTGCGGACGATGAGCGACGGACCGGCGAACAGGCCCACGACCTCCTGGCCGTCGGCCGCATCGAAGACCTCGACGTCGTGACCGGCGGCTCGCGCTGCCTCGGCCGCTGCCCGACCGCTGTTGCCACGCCCGACGACCACGTGATCGGCAGTGCGGTGACAGACGGTGACCTCGGGGTGGTGCTCGGGGCCGGCCGGGGACGGATGCGAGCCGTTCGGATGACGCACGACCACCGTGCCCGGCCGGGCCTCGGTCTGGCAGGTCTTGGTCCACGGCACGCCGTCGACGATCGCGACGCAGTTCCCGCAGTCGCCGGCGAGGCACATCGTGCCGCCACGGGCAGGGTGCTGACCGGCGCGCAGAGCGGCCATCGCCAGGCTGTCACCCGGCTGGTACTCGACGGGCTGACCGTCGTACACGATTCGACTCGTCGGGCGACTCATCGGGACTCTCCCTTGCCGACACGGGCCGTCGGCGACCGGTGGAGATTATCGCGGTACGTTCGTCCCGTGAAACACCGCAGCGCCCCCACCGTGGCGCGCACTGTGCCACACTGCGGCACATGGGGAATCACGTCAGTCGCCGCGACCTGATGCGGTGGTCGCTTCTCGGCGCGGGGTCGATCCCCGCAGCGGCCCTCCTGGCCGCCTGCTCGAAGGCCACCGGGCAGACCGCGCCGACGACGAGCGCTGCGCCGACCACCACCGGCCTCGCACCCACCACGTCGGCGGCGCCCACCACGACAGCCGCCCCCGCGACCACCACTCCTTTCGACCCGTCGGTCCCGTGGTGGCTGCAGGCCAACTTCGCTCCGGTGATGGACGAGCTCGAGGTGTTCGACCTCGAGGTGCGCGGTGCTCTGCCGCCCGGGCTGCGTGGCACGTACGTCAAGAACGGCTCAAACCCGCAGCGGGCGAACTCGCCGCACTGGTTCTTCGGCGACGGGATGACCCACGGCGTGTGGCTCGACGGGGGCAAGGCCACGGCGTACCGCAACAAGTGGGTCGCCACGACGCCGTACACGCAGAAGCTGGAGTTCGGCCAGGGTGTTCCCGGCGGCGACAACAACCAGTCGAACGTCTCTGCGCTGTGGCACGGCGGGCGGTTGCTGACGAGCGGCGAGGTCGGCTTCCCGTACGAACTCGATCCGGCGACGCTCGCGACGAAGGGACTCGTCGATTTCGGCGGCACCTTGGCCGGCTCGTTCACCGCGCACCCGCACATCGACCCGGCCACCGGGCGGATGCATTCCTTCGGCTACGACTTCGCCGATCCCTTCCTCCGCTACCACATCATCGAACCCGACGGAACGATGTCGCACATCGAAGGTGTCAGCGTGCCACGCAGCACGATGATGCACGACTTCGCGATCACCGAGACCGACGCCGTGTTCTGGGACCTGCCGGTCATCTTCGATCTCGACCTCGCCGTCCAGTTCCTGACCGACCCGACGATCATCCCGTTCCGCTGGGCACCCGAGGTCGGCGCTCGGCTCGGCGTGATGCCGCTCACGGGCGGGGCCGACGCGATCCAGTGGTTCGAGGTCGACCCGTGTTACGTCTTCCACCACGTGAACGCCTTCCGCCGCGGCGACGAGGTCGTGGTCGACGTGTGCTGGCAGGAGTCGATGTTCGGCGGCAACGAGTTCGCCACGCCGTCGGTGCGACGGTGGACGGCGAACACCGCCACCGGTTCGTTCCGCGAGGACATCCTCGACGTGCCGCCGGGCGACCTCCCGAGCCGCGACCCGCGCCGCATGGGGCGCGAGCACCGCTACGGGTACCTGATCGGCACGCGCGACGACCCGAACACCGTCAACCTCGGTGGCCTCGTGAAGGTCGACTACCAGACCGGTACCGCCGAGACCTGGGATCCGGGCCCCACCCGCCACGGGTCGGAGTTCCTCTTCGTGCCGGGCGACGAGGGCGACACGGCCGATGACGCCGGGTGGCTGCTGGCGTTCGTGCACGACGACGCAGCGAACGAAACGACCCTCGCCGTGCTCGACGCCACTGCGGTGACCGCAGGCCCGGTGGCCGAGGTCGTGATGCCCCGCCGCGTCCCGTACGGGTTCCACGCCACCTGGATCCCCGCCCAGTAGCGTCGCAGCGTGTCCGCCGGTCTGCTGTCATTCGCCCATCTGGCACTCGACGTCCACGACAACGTCGCCTTTCCGATCGTCGGACTCGTCGCTGGTCTCGCCATCGGCCTGACCGGGATGGGCGGAGGTGTCCTTCTGACGCCGATCATGGTCCTGCTGATGGGCATACCGGCAAATGCCGCAGTCTCGAACGACCTCATCATTTCGCTCGTCATCAAACCGATTGGTGCGGCCACACATCACAAGGCCGGCAACGTCCGACGCGACATCGTCAGGTGGCTGGTCATCGGGTCAGTCCCCTCCGCGTTCATCGGGGCTGTCGTGATGAATCTCGTGTTGGATGACGATGGTGCACTCAAAACCCTCATCGGGATCACACTGTTGATCGCGTCCGCGATGATGGTCCTGCGGATGGTGAAGCGACCCGACGGCATCGTCGAAGAGCCCCCCGTGAGGCCCGTCCTCACCCTGCTCGTCGGCATCACCGGAGGGGTTCTCGTCGGGCTCACTTCGGTCGGCTCGGGCTCGCTCATGCTGGTGTTGCTGACGTGGGTCTATCCCCACTTGTCCGGCCGCACCTTGGTGGGGACGGACCTGGCGCAGGCCATTCCTCTCGTCGGGTCAGCGGCGCTTGGCCACATCCTCTTCGGCGAAGTCCGGCTGGAGATCCTGATCCCCGTGATCCTCGGCGCCGCTCCCGGCGTGTGGCTCGGGAGTCGATGGAGTACACGCATGCCGGACAAGGCGCTTCGCCCGATCCTGATCGTGTTGGTGACCCTGAGTTCCCTGAAACTCCTCCAACTCCTCTGACCCACACCCCACCGATCTCGGCGCAGATCGTTCCGGTTTTCGGGACGCATGGTGCCGAGATCCTGAGATGCCTCGCACGCCGCCAGATCTCGGTCCGTATGGTTCCGAAAACCGGAACGGAACGCGCCGAGATCGGTGGGGTGGGGTGGGGTGGGGTGGGGGTGGGGTCAGGGGGTGGGGACGAGGCGGCGGATCGCCTCGACGGCCACGGCCTCGACCGTCACCGTGCCACCCTCGATGGCAGCGACCAGGTCGGCGCGCATCTCGGGTTCCCAGAACTTCCCGATGTGGACCGCCGTGGCCTCGACGGCGTCGACCGACGGGTCGGCGTTCATCTGGCGGGCGATCTGGTTCGCCATCCGGACCAGTGCCCCGAGACGGTGCTCGGGGTGGTCGAGTTCGGCCGTCGCCGCCGAGCGGCCGGGAGCGACCTGCACGGCCGTGACCTTGTACTCGGGGCAGTTCGTCGCCCAGTCGGAGTTCTCGGTGGTCACCACGTTGGCGCCGCTGACCGGGTGGTGGAACGTCGTGTACACCACACCCTGGGTCATCCGGTCGCTGACGACCGCACGCATCACGGTCGAACCGACTCGGCTCGACAGCGTGACCTCTTCGCCGTCGCGGATCCCGCGCTCTTCGGCGTCGGCCGGGTGGATCTCGAGGACGTCCTCCCCGTGCCAGCGGAGGTTCTCGGTGCGGCGGGTCTGGGCGCCCACGTTGTACTGGCTGAGGATCCGTCCGGTGGTCAGCAGCAGCGGGAACCGGCGGCTGGCCTTCTCCTCGGTGGGCACGTACGGGGTGAGGATGAACCGGCCCTTGCCCCGCACGAAGCGGTCGATGTGCATGATCGGCGTGCCCTCAGGAGCAGCGTCGTTGCACGGCCACTGCACACTGCCGCTCTCGTCGAGACGAGCGAACGACACACCCTTGAACGTCGGCGTCAGGGCCGCGATCTCGTCCATGATCTGCGACGGCTCGTCGTAGTGCATCGGCACACCCAGCGCAGCGGAGAGGTCGCACACGATCTGCCACTCGTGCTTGCCCTGCTGCGGACGCATCGCCGGGCGCACGCGGTTGATGCGACGCTCGGCGTTGGTGAAGGTGCCGTCCTTCTCGAGGAACGACGTGCCGGGGAAGAACACGTGGGCGAAGCGGGCGGTCTCGTTCAGGAAGAGGTCCTGGACGATGACGCACTCCATCGACGACAGCGCGTGCTCGACATGGGCAGTGTTCGGGTCGCTCTGGGCGATGTCCTCGCCGTGGACGAAGATGCCCTTGAAGTCGCCGTCGATCGCCGAGTCGAACATGTTGGGGATGCGCAGACCGGGCTGCGGCTGGATGGTGACGCCCCAGAAGGCCTCGAACATCGAGCGGGTCGCCTCGTCGCTCACGTGCCGGTAGCCCGCGAGTTCGTGCGGGAACGAGCCCATGTCGCACGAGCCCTGCACGTTGTTCTGTCCGCGGAGCGGGTTGACGCCCACACCGTCGCGGCCGAGGTTGCCGGTGGCCATCGCCAGGTTGGCCATGCCCATCACCATCGTCGAGCCCTGGCTGTGCTCGGTGACGCCGAGGCCGTAGTAGATCGCCGAGTTGGGCGCCGACGCGAACAGCCGGGCGGCGGCACGCACCTCGGCGGCTGGGACACCGGTGTGCAGCTCCATCGTCTCGGGGCTGTTCTCGGGGCGCGAGACGAACTCGGCCCACGCCGCGTACTCGGCCGAATCGCACCGCTCGTTCACGAACTCACGGTCGACCAGACCCTCGGTGACCACCACGTGGGCGAGCGAGTTGATGACGGCCACGTTGGTACCCGGGCGCAGGGCGAGGTGGTGCGACGCTTCGATGTGCGCGGTCTTCACCAAGTCGATCCGGCGCGGGTCGACCACGATCAACCGAGCACCCTCGCGGAGGCGCCGCTTCATGCGCGACGCGAACACCGGGTGGGCGTCGGTCGGGTTGGCGCCGATGAGCAGGATCACGTCGGACGACTCGACCGACTTGAAGTCCTGGGTGCCGGCCGACGTGCCGAAGGCCTGCGAGAGACCGAAGCCCGTCGGCGAATGGCAGACACGGGCGCACGTGTCGACGTTGTTGTTGCCGAACGCGGTGCGCACCATCTTCTGGACGACGAAGACCTCTTCGTTGGTCGTTCGCGACGACGTGATCGCACCGATCGAGGCACGACCGTGGCGGGCCTGGATGTCCTTCAGACGATCGGCGGCGTAGGCGATGGCTTCTTCCCACGACACGGCGCGCCACTCGTCGGCGATGCTCTCGCGCACCATCGGCGACAGCTGACGGTCGCGGTGCGTCGCATAGCCCCAGGCGAAGCGACCCTTGACGCACGAGTGCCCCTCGTTGGCGCCACCCGTCTTGGACGGAACCATACGCACCACGGTCTCACCCTGCATCTCGGCACGGAACGAGCAGCCGACGCCGCAGTAGGCGCAGGTCGTCTCGACAGCGCGACGCGGCTGGCCCATCTCGATGACCGAGTTCTCGGTGAGGGTGGCGGTCGGGCACACCTGCACGCAGGCGCCACAGCTCACGCAGTCGGACTCGAAGAACGAGCCCTTGAAGCCGGCGTTGACCCGCGAGTCGAACCCACGACCGGCGATGGTCAGGGCGAAGGTCCCCTGGACCTCCTCGCACGCGCGCACGCAGCGCGAGCACACGATGCACTTCGAGGTGTCGAAGGTGAAGTACGGGTTCGAGGTGTCCTTCTCGAGACCGAGATGGTTCTCGCCCTCGTACCCGTAGCGGACCTCGCGGAGCCCGACGGCACCCGACATCTCCTGCAGTTCGCAGTCGCCGTTCGCTGCACACGTGAGGCAGTCGAGCGGGTGGTCGCTGATGTACAGCTCCATCACGCCACGGCGGAGACGCTCGAGCTTGGGCGACTGGGTCACCACATTCATCCCGGGCATGCACGGCGTGGTGCACGACGCAGGAGTCCCCTTTCGGCCCTCGACCTCGACGAGGCACAGACGACACGACCCGTAGGCGTCGAGACGGTCGGTCGCGCAGAGCTTGGGAACGTCGACGCCGGCGAGCGCGGCAGCGCGCATGATCGAGGTGCCTTCGGGAACCGTCACCGTGGTGCCGTCGATCGACAGCTCGACGGTGTCGGGTGCGCCGCCACGACGACGATCGGCCGGCGGAGTGCCGAGGTCGCGTTCGCCGGTGATCAGGGAGAGGCTGAGGGTCACGAGTGTGCTCCTTCGGCGACCGCCGGGGCGGTGCGGTGGAAGTCGTCGGCGAAATGGGTGAGGGCGCTGCGCACCGGGAGCGGGGTCAGACCGCCCATGGCGCAGAGCGAGCCGTCGGCCATGACCTCGCAGAGGTCGACGAGAACGGCGATGTTGGCCTCGCGGTCGCGGCCAGCGCGGATCTTGTCGATGACCTCGACGCCGCGCGTGCTGCCGATGCGGCACGGTGTGCACTTGCCACACGACTCGGCTGCGCAGAACTCCATCGCGAAGCGGGCCTGGGCCGCCATGTCGACGGTGTCGTCGAACACGACGAGGCCACCGTGCCCGAGCATTGCGTTGGCGGCCGCCATCGATTCGTAGTCAGCCGACAGTCCGAGCTGATCGGCCGGCACATAGGCGCCGAGCGGACCGCCCACCTGCACGGCCCTGACGGCGCGACCCGAGGAGGTACCGCCGCCGAGCCCGTGGACGAGTGCTTCGAGGGTGACGCCGAACGGCATCTCGAGGATGCCGCCACGGGCGATGTTGCCCGCGAGTTGGAAGACCTGCGTCCCGCGGCTGCGGCCCGTGCCGAGGGCCTGATAGGCCGCGGCACCATCGGCGAGGATGGCCGGCACGCTTGCGAGGCTGAGCACGTTGTTGACGATGGTCGGGCGGCCCCACAGGCCGACGAGCGCCGGGAGCGGCGGCTTGGCGCGCACCACACCGCGACGACCTTCGAGGCTCTCGAGCAGCGCCGTCTCCTCGCCGCAGATGTAGGCACCTGCGCCGACCCGGACGTGCAGGCGGAACGAGAAGCCGGTGCCGAGGACGTCGTCGCCCAGCCAACCGCGCTCGGTCGCCACGTGGATCGCCGAGTTCATCGCCTCGATCGCGTCGGGGTACTCGCTGCGGATGTAGACGTAGCCCTCGCTCGCGCCCACGGCCCAACCGGCGATGGTCATACCCTCCACGAGCACGAAGGGGTCGCCCTCCATGAGCATGCGGTCGGCGAACGTGCCGCTGTCGCCCTCGTCGGCGTTGCACACGATGTACTTCTGGCCCGCCGGAGCATCGTGCACCGTCTGCCATTTGATGCCCGTCGGGAAGGCCGCACCGCCACGACCGCGCAGGCCGGAGTCGGTGACCTCCTTGACGACATCGGCCGGCGACATCGACAGTGCGCGTCCGAGGCCCTTCATCCCGCCGTGTGCCGCGTAGTCGTCGGCCGAACGCGGGTCGACCACGCCGACGCGAGCGAACGTCACGCGCTGCTGGGCCTTGATCCACGGGAGTTCGTCGGTGAGTCCGAGTCGGAGCGGGTGCTCGCCACCCTTCAACAGGTCGGACGCCAGGAGCGAGGCCACGTCGGCAACCGACACCGGCCCGTAAGCGACGCGACCGGCAGGGGTCTCGACCTCGACCATCGGCTCGAGCCACAGCATCCCGCGCGAGCCGTTGCGAACGACGCGGATCCCGGGAGTCGTGGTGAGTGCCGCAGCGACCTCGTCGGCGCCCGCTGCACGCGACGCAGCGTCGAGCGGCACGTACACGGTGACGCCCTCGTCGTGCATCGACGGCACGGCCGGGACCGAGGCACCACGTACGGCCACGCGCACGACATCGGCCAGAGCGTCGGCATCGGCGACGGGATACGCGCGCCCGGCGACCGCGATGTTCGGACCCGCCGTGCACAGACCGAGGCAGAACACCTCGTCGGCCTCGAACGAACCGTCGGCCGCCAGCGAGCGAGCGGCGTCCCAGACGTCGTGCGCCCCGCGGCTCTGGCAGGCCTCGCCACGGCAGACCTGCACGACGGGGGCCGTCGGCGCAGTGGTTCGGAAGTCCTTGTAGAAGGTGATCACGCCGTGGACCTCGGCGACAGCGAGGTTGAAGGCGTCGGCGAGCGCAGGGATGTGCGCAGGGTCGACGAACCCCTCGTGGTGCTGGAGGGCGTGCAGCGCCGGCATGAGCCCGCCGGGAACCCCGGAGTACTGCTCGAGCACGGCGTCGATGGTGGTGGTCGACTCGTCCAAGGCCCCCCATCGTAGGCGACGCCCTCCGCCGCTGCGATGGGTTCGTGGCGATTCTCGGCACGATCGTGCCGGAAATTCTCCGCTGCTCAGGAGCGTCGCGAGCGGGTGCCCGGGCGCCGGGCCGCATCGGAGAACTGACGGCCGTCGAAGTACGACGGACGGGTGTCGGGTTCACCCCGCCGGTTCGTCCAGCGCCAGGTCAGCGAGACACGGGGGCCGACGACCCTCCCGAGGCCGTTCTCGGCCGGGATCCCGTGCATCCAATCCCTCTGACACCGGCCGCCCATCACGATCATGTCGCCCTCCCCCGGGGTCAGCACGACGTCAGCGGGGTCGCCGCCCTGGGGCACCTTGGCGGCCACCGACTCGAGCCACGGCCCCCGCCGCCGGAGCACGAACCGACGACGCTCGCCGAGGACCACGATCGCGATGCGGGTGTCGTCGAGCCACTTCATCTCACGGTCGCTGTGCAGGCCGAGGAAGTCGCCACCGTCGCGGTACAGGATCGCCGTCACGCCCTCGAAGGGGACGTGGTAGGCGGCCCGGAGGTGGAGGTCGACCTGCCGGGTGAGCGGGTACCGGTCGGGGCTCCACCCGGCGCCGAGCCGCTGTTCGGCGACGTAGCGGTCGTACCGCAGCACCTCACCCTGCACCCAGTCGATGCCGTCGACGAGTTCTGCGAGGCGGTCGGCCGCCGACGGGACGAACCCCTCGACGACGTCGACCCACGAGGTGGCGTCGAGGTCGATCCGGCGGCACGGCGCCGACCGGTCGATGAGCAGGTCAGGCAGCGGCACGGGCGGCCTCGAGCCGCTCGGTGGTCAGCCGGGGACGACCCACGACGAAGGTCACCGCCATGATGGCCGCCTCGAGGAAGAAGGCGATCCGGAGCGACAACGCGCGATCGGTGAACCGCTCGGCAACGGTGACCGTCAGACCTCCGAGTGCGGCTCCGATCGGCATCATCCCCCAGGCGAAGAAGCGGTAGACGCTGTTCACCCGGCCCAGCAAGTGAGCGGGGATGATGCTCTGCCGGAAGCTGACCGTGATCACGTTCCACGACGAGCCGAGCAGCGTGAACACGGCGAAGAAAACCATGGTCAGCGGCCACCACGACGACAGGCCGACGCACAGCGGCGAGACCGCTGCTGCTGCCAGCGTGAGAGAGAGGCACCGCCCCGGCCCGAAGCGGGTCGACATCCACGGGCCGGCATAGCCACCGGCGATCCCACCGACCGCCCAGCCGAAGCCCATGATCGTGAACACGAGGGGCGACACGCCGAGCACGTCCTGAGCGAAGAGCACGTACACACCGCCGCTGACGAAGGCCGCCATGTTCATCACTCCGAGGATGATCGCCATGTCGCGCAGCAGTCGATGGCCCCAGAGCCAGCGCACACCGTCGCGCAGGTCGGCGCGCCAACTCGCTCGCGCACCCGCTGTGGCCGCAGGGTCGACCGCCGCCCGGAAGGTGCCGGGGATGAGGGCGACGAGCGCGGCGGACGCGAAGAACGACGCCGCGTCGAGGAAGAACGGGAGTGAGAAGGCGACGACGAGCAACAGGGAGCCGAGCGGCGGGCCGGCGAAGGTGTTGGCCACCGACTCCATGCTCCACATCCGGCCGTTGGCCTTCTCGAGGTCCGATTCGGCGACGAGGGCCGGCATGAGGGTCTGACCGCTGTTGTCGCGCAGCACCTCGGCGCACCCCATCAAGAGAGTGGCCACCACCAGCAGGAGATACAGCCCCACCCGCGTCCCGACCACTGCGTCGAGCGCGTCGGGCGAGGGCAGGACTCCTTGCTGGGTGAGCACCCCGATGGCGACGCCCACGGTCACCGCTCCGCGCACGACGTCCATCACGACCATGGCCCGCTTGCGGTCGACCCGGTCGGTGATCACCCCGGCCGGCAGGGTGAAGAACAGCCACGGCAGGCGCTGGGCAGCCCCGATCAGAGCGATCAGCAGCGGGTTCCGGGTGACGGCCGATGCGAGCCACGGATACGCGATCCCCGACATCCCGTCACCGAGGTTCGAGACCGCGGTCGCCACGTAGAGCTTGCGGTAGTTCGCCCCGAATCCGCGTCCCCGTCCCATGTCTCGTCACGCTAGGCCATCGACACGGCAGACTGGGAGAGTGACCTCCCCGACCCCGCGCGCCCACACGAGCCCGTGGGCGCCCCTCCGGGTGCGGGTCTTCCGCTGGCTGTGGATGGCGAGTCTCGTGTCCAACATCGGCACGACCATGCACACCGCCGCCGCGGCGTGGTCGATGACCGAGCTCACCGACTCACCGACGATCATCAGCCTCGTCCAGGTGGCGTGGGGAATCCCCGGCGTACTGATCGCGATCCCGTCGGGAGCACTGGCCGATGTGGTCGACCGCCGTCGCCTCATCGTGTGGAGCCAACTCGGGTCGCTCGCTGCTGCGGCCGCTCTCGGTGTGCTCGAGATGACGGGTGCGCTCGGCATCAACTCGCTGTTGATCGCCACGTTCGTCCTGTCGTTGGTGATGACGCTGTCGGGACCGGCCTTCATGGCCCTCATCCCCGAACTGGTCGGCCCCGACGAACTGCCCCTCGCGATCGGGCTCAACAACATCTCCTACAACGGGTCGCAGTCGGTCGGCCCGGCGTTGGCCGGAGTGCTCATCGCCACGGCCGGAGCCGGCGCCGTGTTCGTGCTCAACGCCCTCTCGTTCCTCGGTGTCGTCGCCGTGCTGCTCGTGATGAAGCCGGGCCGTCACGGACCCGCCACGCAGGAACGGCTCGTGGCGGCGATGCGCACAGGAATCTCGTACTTCCGGTCGTCCGACCGACCGAAGCGGTTCGCGTTGCGGATCATGGCCTCGTACCTCGTCGCCTCGTCGATGTTCGCCCTCCTCCCCGTGAACACGAGCACGCGACTCGGCGCGACACCGGCCGAGTACGGCCTTGTTGCCGCAGCGTTCGGAGTCGGTTCCGTCCTCGCCGTGTGGCTGTTGCTCCGTGCGCGCGCCGTCGCGAGCCCCGACACGCTGGTGATGTCGGCCTCAGTGGTCTGGGCCGTCGGGTCGATCGTCGTGGCGGCAAGCGCCACCATCCCGGCCGCCGTCGTCGGAACCCTGCTGACCGGCGCGGCGACGATGGCAGCGATGAACGTCACCTACTCGATGTTCATGCTGATGCTCCCCACCTGGATCCGCGGACGCGCCTCGTCGGTCGTGATGTTGGTCGTCTGGGTCGGCCTCTCGGTCGGTTCGTTCGCCTGGGGTGCGCTGGCCGACGGCATCGGCTTGCCGACGACCTTCGTGGTCGCCGCCGCGCTCCACCTCGTGGTGACCGGAACGGCCACTGCGCTCTTCCCGCTCGGACACGTCGACCCCCTCGACGAGTCGGCCGACGTTGGCTCCACTGAGTCCGAGACGGCCGGCACCGAGGCGATCGACACCGAGTCGACCGGCACCGGTTCCACCGAGAACACTGCGGACGAGTCGGCATGAGGCGCATCCGACACCTGTTGATGCCCGCCATCGACCGCGCCGCGCTCCGCGAAGGTCTGCGCGACATGTCGCACCTCGCCGTCGCGATCAGCGTGTGGGGACTCGTGACCGGCGTGGCGATCGTGAACCGCGGGATGGGCATCCCGATGGCGCTCTTCTTCTCGCTCACCGTCTTCGCCGGCACGGCCCAACTCGCGGCTCTCCCCCTGATGGCGGCCGGCGCTCCCCTCGCCGTCGTGTGGGTGACGGCCACGCTCGTCAACCTGCGCTTCGTCATCTTCTCCGCCGCGTCGCGACCACACTTCGTGCACCTCACCGTGCCGCAGCGCATCTGGGCGGGCTACCTCAACGGCGACCTCGGCTTCGCCCTGTTCTCGCGACGCTTCGACGGCTACGACACCACTGGCACCCCTGAGCACTACGGCTACTTCTTCGGGACCGCCTACGTGAACTACTTCGTGTGGCACGTGGCGAGCGTGATCGGGATCATCCTCGGCGACCTCGCGCCGACGTCGTGGGGGCTCGAGATCGCCGCCACCGTCGCGATGATCGGCGTGGTCGTCCCGATGGCCACGCGGTGGCCGATTGTCGCCGGCATCGTCGTCACCGGCGTGCTGTCGGTGCTCACCCTCGGGATGCCGATGCGACTCGGCATCGTCGTGTCGGTCATCGCCGGGATCGCCGTGGCCTCGGTGGCCGAGACGGTGGCGGCCCGATGATCGCCGCCGGATTCCACGACGCCGGCTACATGATCACGGCGGTCGTCGGCCTGACGATCGTCACGTTCGTCACCCGGTCGCTGTTCTTCGTGCTGCCGGCCAGCGTGCGCATCCCGCCTGCCGTCGAGCGGGCCCTGCGGTTCGCTCCGGCCTGCGCGCTCGCCGCGATCATCGCCCCGACCATGTTCGCCCGACAGGGCCACGTCTTCCTCAGCTGGCACAACAACCACCTGTGGGCGCTGCTCGCTGCCACTGCCTTCTTCGTGTGGCGACGGAACCTGATGTGGGCGATGGTGGTCGCGATGACGGTCTTCACCGTCCTGCGCCTCTGCTTCTGACCCTCGACCGCCGGCCACACACGGCGTGGGAGACCGTCGACCACCCGCCGGTCAGCGAGCCAGCTGGTTGAACAACTTGGTGTGGATGCTCGGCCGGATGACAGCGGTGATCCAGCCCGTCGCATCGGCGATCGCCGTCGGGGCGAACAGCACGGTGGCGCTCGACGCGAGTTCGTACTCCCACCATGCATTCGGCCCTCCGTGGCCGACCCGGCTGCCGACCATGTACTCGTCGGTCTCCTCGCACGGGCACCCGAAGGTCAGGCCCGAGGCGTACTTGAACATCCCCATGTCGGGGTCGGCCCTGACCATCGCTGTGACACTCTCGGGTGCCAGGTACTCGGTGAAGACCCAGTGGAAGAGCGCCGGGATGGCCGAGATGTCCGACGAGATCCCGCCCGCCGAATACCCACCGCCGTGATAGTCGCCCTCCCCCGGGTGGTGGTTCGGTGTGCCGGGCGCGGCCAGGTCTTCGTCGATGGTGATCTCGACCCCGGCCTCGCCCGCGATGGCGCGCATCGCGTCCTGCCACGACACTCCCGAGGCGCGCTCGAGCGCCCAGCTGAGCAAGGCGTAGCCGACCCGCGAATACCCGAAGCCCTTGCCGGGCTCCGACGACAACTCGCCGGTCGCCATCCACGCACGCACGTCGGCGCCGATGTCGACGACGCTCGGCCACGCCGTCATCGTCTCCGTCGAGTCGTATGCCGGCGGGATCCCGCTGCGGTGCATGGCGAGCATGTGGAGGGTGATCTCATCGCCGTGAGGCACCTCGGGAAGGTACGTGCCGATCGGGTCGTCGAGGCCGACGACGCCGTCCTCGACGAGCTTCATCAGCCACACCGCGTTGAGGGTCTTGCTCATGCTGTACCAGCGGATGTCGCGAGTGTCGTCGGACAGCCGGACTCCTTCGTCGGGTGTCCAGCGGACGTGGAACTGATCGCCCTCAGCGGTGACACCGACCACGTCGAGCAGGTCGATGCCGTGCGCTTCGTACTCCGGGAGCTGGTCGCGCACCTCCTTGGTCAGCATCGCGATCATCCGCTCCTCGCGCTCGGCCTTCGTCCGGGTCACGACCGCTGCTGTCGTCGTCGGGGCCGCGGTCGTCGTGGTCGTCTCGGCGACGGCGACGGTGGTGGGAGCGAGCGACCCGACCGGGAGCGCCGAGGTCGAGGTACCCGAGGAGGTCGTCGCTCCCGAACAGGCCGTCACCAGGGAACAGAACGGGAGGACGACGAGGGGCCACGTGCGCACGGGCGGATCGTAGGCGGTCACCCAGACACACCGAGAGATTCACTCTGTGTGACATTTATTGACACCGCATCTTGATACTTGATGAGTTCTTGCCACTCGATGTGGGGATAACACCGTGCTGGGTCGAATGACCTACGGCCGCATGACGCCACAGTTCTTAGTGTGAGCGAAATTGTCACACAAGGTGGTGAACCGGCCGGTCTTTTGCGTCAGGTCCGGGTGGGTGTTGGGGCTTGTCGATGGCCCCGGTGTCGAGCGTAGTGCTCGGTCTCGAACTCGGCGGGTGGGATGTCGCCGAGTTCGCTGT
>Ga0172367_10001400_pt1 | contig 35171 bp, 29 predicted proteins | sample Lak10m_FD_114542 | JGI IMG/M metagenome (GOLD analysis project Ga0172367, IMG submission 114542) | Freshwater microbial communities from Kabuno Bay, South-Kivu, Congo - kab_022012_10m | ecosystem: Environmental > Aquatic > Freshwater > Lake | place: Democratic Republic of the Congo: South-Kivu... | reverse complement strand
GTATTGCCCATAATATGCGAAAACTGGCAGGCTGAGGCCCGCCAGTTTTTTGCCTTTTTCCCGTTTCGCTCGTTCTCGTGCGTTTTTAGGACTTTTCTCTCTTGCTTTTTGGACAGCCCCTTGTTGCTCTAATTTTTGGAAGTGTTTTGCCTGTTGACAATACCTTGCTGCCAGGCGTACACCGCCGCTTGTGTTCGGTCTGCAAGGTGGAGTTTACTAAGAATATTGCTAACATGTCCTTTTACCGTATTTTCGCTGATGACCAATTTTTCTGCGATCTGGCTGTTGGTCAACCCGGCAGCGATCAATTTGAGCACACCGGTTTCGCGCTCTGTTAATTCGGTAAACAGGGGCATATCTTCACCGCCTTCTCCTCGAATGTTTTGTAAAACGCGTGAGGCTACTATGGGATGAAATGTTACTTCTCCCTGCACAGCCCGATGAAGCGCTTCCGCCAATTTATCCATTTTCATATCTTTCAAAATATAGGATATAGCTCCGGCTTTCAAGGCGGGAAAAATATGAATATCTTCATGGTAGGAAGTCAGCACCACAACCTCTGTACGTGGGCTGATCTGACGGATGCGGCGAATGGTGTCGATCCCGTCCATCCCCGGCATGATCAGATCCAGCAGAACGATATCAGGGATTTGGTCTGCCACCTTCGCAAGGGTCTCTTCACCAGATGATGCTTCTGCCACCACTTGGAAATCGGATATTTTTTCGAGATACGACCGTATGCCGTTTCGCACCACCTCATGATCATCAGCGATCAAAATGCTGGTCTTTCGATATTTCATCCTTTGTCTCCTGTTTTTACTTTGAGAGGAATTGATAATAATAGGGCGGTGCCTTTTTCAGGACCGCTTTGAATTTGGAAAGTGCCATTTATACTACCGATACGTTCGCGCATGGAACGGAAGCCCAATCCATTTGATTTTTGTGTCATATCAAAACCACAGCCATCATCGGCAATGGTTACATACAGAGAAGTATTTGAATATGCGAGTGCAATATCAACATGTTTTGCCCGACTGTGGCGCGAGACATTCGCCAGCGCCTCTTGAATTACCCGAAACACAGCTTGTTCCTGTTCAAGCGGAAGTTTACGCTCGTTCTCAACTGAAAGATGCACTTCTGCATCGTTTCGATTATCCCATTCGAAAACATATTCGCGCAATAATGTAGGCAGCCCTTTTTCTTGCAGGGCAATGGGATAAATCTCCTGTATGAGGAAATTTAATTCCTGGATCACTTCGTATACGAGATTTTCCGCCTCGGTTAAGTGCGGGGTGGCTTCGTTTGGAATGGCTTTTACCATCCCGTTGACAGTTCCAAGCTGTGCCAGAGCGGCAAAGGCTTTTTGCTTGGCGCTGTCGTGCAGATCACGTGCGAGGCGGTTTCTTTCTTCCATTACAGCCAGGTCTCGGGTTTGTTCAAATAAATGCATATTGGCGACGGAGAGAGAAGCTCGATTGACCAATGCCGTGAACAGGCGGATGGTGTCTTTGGTAAGCGCTTTTGGGGTGGTGTGAGCCACCGTGAAAAGCCCTACAATGCGTTCATCTACTACAATGGGGAAGTGCGCAAAAGATTGGATGCCTTCATTCAGGATCATTTGTTGCAGGTCTTTGCGTACATCTTTTAGGTCAATCGTATCTACGATAACCGGGTTGCCTGTTTGCATTGCCAGCCCAACATTGCCTTCATTGCGGTCGTATTGCATAACATTAAGAGAATCTGGGTTGAAGCCCAGGCTGACGCGCGGAACTACTTTTTGTTTTTCTTCATTCCATATTAAAACGATACTTCGATCTGCTTGGAGCATGGAAACAGAGACATTGACCAGGGCTTGAAAAATGTGCGTCACTGTCATGCTGCGCATGATCTTTTCGTCCGCCTGGTATAGCGCTTCTATTTCGCTGCTGCGTTTTTCAAGGTCTGCTGTGCGTTTGCGTACCACTCGTTCCAATTCCATATTTCGTAATTCCACCCGTTTTACCTGCCAGCGTAGAATACCTGTTGTTCCGAGTACGGTGGCAATCAGAAATAGCCCTGCAAACCACCACGTTTCCCAGAAAGGCGGCACGACCACCACCTCAATGGCATTTTCAGATACAGACCAAACACCGTCGCTGTTTGAGCCGCGCAGATGTAGGGTGTATGTTCCACCAGGCAAATTTGTATACCGCCCCGTTCGTTGGTTTCCAAGAAGTATCCAGTCAAGGTCGAAACCTTCCAACATGTAGGCATATTGATTTTTTGTTGACTGTTCGTATGTGAGGGCTGCAAAATCAAATTCAAAAGAGTCATGCGGCCATTGCAGAATGATTTTTTGTGTGAATTCGGGCATGAGAGTCTTGGAGAGGGGGGTGCCTTCAATGGATATGGAAGTAAGTGCGATGGCTGGAGTAAATGGATTATCTTTTATTTCACCAGGCTTGAAAACTGTGAGTCCATTCATGCCGCCAAAATACATGGTTCCATTTCCGTCCTTGGAAAAGGCGTTTGGGCTGAACTCATTACTTTGAAGCCCATCACTTGCTGTGAAGTTTCTAAATGTCTGAGTGGACGGCGTGAAACGAGAAATGCCAAAGTTGGTGCTTAGCCATAGATCGCCCGCAGCATCTTCCAGGATGCCATAAATGACATTGTTCGGCAGCCCCTCATTTTCGCTGAAATTCGTGAATGAACGGGCAGATGGGTTGAAGCGGCTTACTCCGCCGCCATGAGTACCCACCCAGAGGTTTTTGTTTGAATCCAGGAAAAGGCAGAGTACTGAATTGTTTGCCAGGGTAATGTTGTTGCCGGGGTTACTGCTGTAATTTATGATTGCCCCGCTTGCAAGGTCGATGCTAAACAGACCGTCGCCAAACGTCCCCACCCAAAGTGTGTTATTTGCATCTTCAGTGATTGCCGATATATTGAAACCTTCATCATTCTGATCTACGGGATCGCCAAGAGAAAAGGGGGTGAATGCCAGTGTCTCACGGTCGAAACGCATTAACCCAAGATTGGAACCCACCCAAAAATTACGATGCGTATCTTCGTAGATGGACGATACCCTGAAACTGATATTTTCAGGGTTGCTTTCTATCCCAGGTTGATAGTGTTTGAAGCGGTTTGTATTTTCATCATATTTGTCCAATGCCTTGCCTGTGCCTACCCAAAGAACTCCGCTTGAATCAAGAAATAGCGAACGAATAAAATTATCGCTTAATGCGGATGCGATTGCAGGGTTGCTTTGGTAATGAATAAAGGATCCAGATGCCGGGTCAAATCGATTTAACCCATTATCCAACGTTCCGATCCAGACCGTCCCATTTTTCTCGGCAAGGATCGCCTGGATAAAATTACTGCTCAAGCTATGGTCTTCATTTGGATTATGGCGGTAATATGTAAAATGGTCTTGCTGACGATTATATTTATTTAGCCCGCCTCCAAATGTTCCGACCCATAGTACGCCGCTGGCATCTTCGTATAGGGAAAGGACTTGGTTGTTGCTTAGGCTTTTGGGTGTGCCCAGCTGGCTTTGGTGATGTTCAAATCTATCGGTTTGAGCGTCATAACGGTCAAGTCCCTTATTTGTGCCTACCCATAAGGTTCCTAATTGATCTACATATAGGGCGTTAATTGTATTTCCTGCAACACTATGGACTCTATAACGCGAATTTTCGAAGCGTTTGAAAGTATTGTTTGATGAATTAAATTGATTCAATCCATTTGCGGTGCCGATCCAGATGTTCCCATCAGGGCTTTCGGCAATGCTCAATACCCAATTGTTGCTTATTGTTTCAGGATTGTTGCGCTCGTATTTGTAGACGTTAAATGTGCCGTTGTTTGGGTTATAGGTATTAACGCCCCCATTTGCGGTTCCTATCCACAATAAACCTTTTGTGTCTTTGAATAACACTTGAATGATATTGCTGCTTAAACCGCGACCATCGGGCGGGGTATCCTCTGAGACAACAAAGTGAGTAATGCTCTCGGTTTCGAGATCAAGATAATCCAGCCCATTATCTGTGCCGATCCATAAACCATTTGCGTCGACACATAAACTATTGATCGTATTGCTGGCTATGCTGTTTGTACTGGCTTTGTTTTGCATGTAGTGCGAGAATTTGCCGCTCATGGGGTCGTAACGATTCAGCCCGCCATGTTGAGTGCCAATCCATATATATCCATAAGGGTCTTCGACGATCGCGGTGATGGACCTGTCACTCAGGCTTTGCGGGTTTTTTGTATCTGGTTTGTAGATGCTGAAGTTATACCCATCGAATCGGTTTAGTCCGTCATCGGTTCCGACCCAGAGGAAGCCTTTGCTGTCCTGCAAAATGGTATTGACTATGCTTTGCGACAAGCCTTCTTCAAGGCTGAATTGTTCGAAGCGGATGTTTTTGCCATAAGCAGGGGGAAGGTTAGGGTTGGAATGACCCGTTTCCGGGTCGGGTTGTGATGCGGGCGATGTTTCATTGGGGAGGTTGGCATGTTGGGTTACCCGGCAGCTTTGCAGGAGCAGCAGGGGGATGACCATCCAGTAAAGATTGAACTTACGCATAAAAATAATTATAAGCAAAAAAACACTCCAACCACATGGCTGGAGTGTTTTGAATTTTGGCGCTTTTTAGATTTGAGTTTCATCCACCGCTCTAAAGCGATGAATGAAGTAGATTGCCAGCCCCAATAAAACGATGGCGTTTGCCTGGTGAATGAGAGCGATGGTGATGTTTACATACGAGAGAATGGTCAGGATGCCAAGTGTGATCTGTAGGGCAACTACACCAATAAGCCAGATCATTCCTTTTTGAATATCGGCAGGGTAGTTTTGTTTCTTGATCTTATAGTAGACGAGTGGCACAAGGATAATTCCGAGCCATGCAAACCAGCGGTGGATGAAGACGATGGTTTGTGGGGTTTCCAATGGGGCAAGCCATGAGTGGAAGAGGTTGGGGGGTATGAGTTTACCGAACATCAGGGGCCATGAATCTGAAACATGTCCGGCTTTAAGCCCGGCTGTGAACCCGCCATAGGAGATTTGAATGATGAGTATTACAAATGACCATGCGGCTATTTTGGAGGGAATGGACCATGGTGCATGTTTAGTGAGGAAACCATGTTTGTGACCAAATGCCACCCACAATGCCAAGCTGAAGAGGGTAAGTGCAAGCAGCAGGTGGGCGGTCAGGCGGAAGTGGCTGACGGCGGGGCGGTCAACGAGACCGCTGTACACCATGAACCATCCCATGAATGCCTGCCCAATGAATAGCAGCCCCATCACAAAGTAGATGCCGAATTCTTTGAAGGGTATGGTTTTGCGGAAGAGGAAATAGAAAACGGGAAAGGCATAGAATAAACCGGCAAGGCGGGCAACCAGGCGGTGGAACCACTCGATGTAGAAGATATATTTGTATTCATCCAGGGTCATGCTGGTGTTTACTTGCTGGAATTCTGGCGTTTCTTTGTACTTTGCGAATTCAGCTTCCCATTCATGGTTTGCCATGGGTGGGACGGTGCCATTGATGGGATTCCATTCGACAATGGATAGACCTGAACGGGTGAGGCGTGTAAAACCTCCAAACACGACGAGAAAAGCCACGACTCCGGCAAAGACATACAGCCAGATCATCACGGCGCGGGATTGGGTTTTAGGCATGTTGTTTGTGTCTCCAATTTGAAGTGCAAAAATTATAGCATTTGGAACTTAAGATATGTTAAAACTTTTGTCACATAAAAAAACGCGGAGTTTCCTCCGCGCTTTTTTATGTGGTATGGATTTAGCGATTGTGCAACTGATCAAGCAGCCTTCGGTATTCTTCTACATTGGGCGGGTTCATGAGCACGATCTGGTTAATGACTTCCATTGCACCTTGTTGATCGCCTTTTTCGATCAGCGCTTCGCCAAGCTGATCGAGGATGGGGACAGCATCTGCGATACGCCCCAGTCTTTGGAGAAGCGCCGCCAGGGTGCGCTTGAAAAGCGGTTGTTCTTCGTGATCGCGGATGAGCTCTTCGAGGAATGTAACCGCCAGTTCGTGTTTGTTCTGGCTTTCCAGGTGGGTAAGGTAGCTTTCCAGCTCACTCATGGCACGGTCTTGTTGAGCCATGCGAATATTAAGGTCGATCAAATTCCGGCGGACAGAATCATCGTCTGGCAGCAGGGTGCGGATCTGTTCATGGACGCGAATCGCCTGTTTCCAGTCTAACCGCTGCATATCAATATCTGCCATACGTTGAAGGATGTGGACGTTCCAATCACGGCTGGCGTTGCCCTGTTGAACCAGACGCAGGGCGTTGGTGTAGGTCTTGCGCGCCATGTCCAATTCTGCCAGGCGGTAGTGGATGGCGGCAAGTTCAAGATATTCTTGAATGGCATCGTCGTTTTGTCCGCGTGCCACGAGTTGGTCGATCAGGCGGTTGCGGGCATTGATATCCATCGGAGAGATGTGAATAATGCGGCGCAATAGTTTTGTAGCTTGCGCTACTTCGCCGCGCACACTGTAGGCATGTGCCACCACGCTGAATTTTACAATGGCTTCGGTGTGATGCCCTTCCTGCGCAAGAATATCACCCATGATGATATGCAAAGGCAGGTACGTGGGCGCGTGTTGGATGGCATTATAGGCTTCATCCATGGCAGACCGTAAAGTACCCATGCGTGCCAGTTGATTGATGCGGTTCATGGATTCAAGCACCGAACTGGATTGAACCTGAAGGATCATATCTGCCAGCGGGGCGGGCATGTCGCCTTCCTGCTTTGGCATTTGTTCACGGGTCTTGTGCATTTGATCACGCCAATCGGCGCGCACGAGCAAGCCATGAATGTTATCGTATACTTTTTTGAAGGCTTTTTCATCCTTTTGGCTTTGATAAGATTCGATCAGCGGTTCGTATTGTTGGCGGATGTCATCTGCCTGCCCTGGGGCGCTGGTGGTGGCATCTGCAAATTTGAGCGCCTCAAGGTATTCAATGGCGGCTGCTTTAACATCATCTTTTTTGAGCATTAATTGCCCAAGTAGTAACCGCGAGGCAAGTGAGTAATCGAGATGCTTGACCGAATTTTGCAGAAAACGGAGGGCGGCATCGGGCTTGTCGCCATTTATATGCAGAACGCCAAGGTTGAAGTTCAACGCCGGGTTGCTAAGACCGCTTTCAAGCGCGGCTTCCAACTCTTCGGCTGCTTGCGCATTTTTACCTTTGGATTGGGCGTCAATTGCCTGCCCCAAATGAAGAATGATCTTGACATACTCCGACTGCGCCGAGAGCGCTCCGGTGCCTTTCATAATGACAGAAATGCCTTTGCGATCTTGTGCCGCAGGGCTTGTTTCATCTGAGAAATCGAAGAGAAGCTCTGCCAGTTGGGTTAGAGCCTTTTGACGCGCTTCGGCTACAGGGTCTAAACTGGATGCGGATTTTTGAGGCTGGGTGTTTTGAAGCTGCTTCACCTGTGCCATGCGGATGGGTCCCGTACCGCCTTTGGCTCGAATCGGCTTGGGCAGTAACTGTCCGGTCCGCATAAGAGTTTGAGCTTGTTTTACTTCAGCGCTGTTAGGCAGGAGTGTTTGAGCCCTATTTACCATTTCCTGCATCTTTTCGGCATTGCCTGCCCGCTGAAGAATACTGGCGAGGGCAAGGTATTCAGTTGCTGCCTGTTGCGGATGATTTAACTTTTCATGCACTTGCGCAAGGCGTGAATGGGCAATCGCGTTTTCAGGATTGATGCTGGTAACATGCACCCAATTTTCGATGGCTTTTTCGGCATCACGCTGCTTAAGGAAAAGGTCACCCGCACGAATGGCAGCTTCCATTGCGGTTTTCAAGTCGCCAATGCGTTCCGAAAGCTGCGCCACCTTCTCCATGGGGAGTGGGTCATCCTGTGAAAGTTTGGCGGCTCGTAAATAGATTTGCAGAGCTTCGTCTATATCGTTGAGTTGATACAACGCCAGCCCAAGGCTGTTGAGCGCTTTGGGTTGATCTGGAAATTCCTGCAAGGCGCGACGATAGGCTGCAACCGCTTTCGACCATTCCTGGTCCCAGGCTGCCGAATGTCCTTCGTTCATTGCTTTTTGAAAAATATCTTCTCGTCCGGGCATAGTTTCTTCTCTACATGCAAACCATCAGGGATGTACTACCAATCATGTAATTATAACCTTATAAAAACGCCCTAAAGGTTTCAAAACCCTTAGGGCGCAGGTTATTTCAGTACCGTCATCTCGCCCCAGTTTTCTCCTGCACGTGCCTCGGTTTCAAGCGGAATGCTCATGGGGTAGGCATTTGCCATGGTTTCCTGCACCACCTTTGCAGTTTGCTCCAGTTCCTTTTTGGGCACTTCCAAGACGAGTTCGTCATGTACTTGCAGCAGCATTTTTGCGCCAAGCCCTGCCTGTTTTAGTGCAGGAGTGATCTTCAGCATGGCGATTTTCATGATGTCGGCAGCAGTGCCTTGAATGGGGGCGTTGATGGCTTCGCGCTCTTCACGGTTCTTTAACTGGACGTTGGTCTTGGTCAGCAATGCCGGGAAGTATCTCCTACGCCCAAGCAGGGTCTCCACATACCCGATCTCGGCTGCCTGCCTGCGAATGCCATTGAGATATTTTTTGATGCCGGGGAATTTCTTGAAATAAGCCTTCACAAAATCTTCCGACTCAGCGAGGGTGAGCCCGGTGGAGTGCATCAAACCAAAAGCCGACATGCCGTAGATCAACCCAAAGTTGATGGCTTTGGCGTGGCGGCGCATATCCTTGGTCACTTCTTCGAGCGGAATATCGTATACGGCGGCGGCGGTGGTGGCGTGAATATCTTCTCCGGCGCGGAAGGCGGTGAGCATGGCTTCGTCCTCTGCCATGTGCGCCACAATACGCAATTCGATCTGTGAGTAATCCACAGAAAGCAAAACACTGCCTTTTTCGGCAATAAACCCGTTTCGTACTTTGCGCCCCGTTTCGGTGCGGATGGGGATGTTTTGCAAGTTTGGGTTGTTCGATGAAAGCCGCCCCGTCACTGCCCCGATTTGGCTGTATGAGGTATGCACTCGTCCTGTCTGCGGGTTGATCGCGGCAGGCAGGGCATCTACATACGTGGATTTAAGTTTGGAAAGTTCGCGGTGCTCTAGAATGAAATCCATAATCGGGTGCTGCCCGCGCATGGCATCCAGCACATCGGCTGAGGTGGAGTAAAAACCCGTGGTTGTTTTACGCCCCTTATCGGGCGGTTCGAGGCGCAGGTGATTGAAGAGCACATCCGATAGCTGCTGCGGCGAGTTGATGTTAAACGTCTTTCCGGCGTGTCCAAAAATTTCCTTTTCAATTTCTGCAATCCGGGCAGCCAGCTCAACAGACATTTGCGAGAAGAAATCTGTATCAATTTTTGCGCCGATCATTTCCATTTCAGCGAGGACGGCGGTGAGCGGCATATCGATTTCATCGAGAATCTTGCGCCCGCTCACTTTTTCCAATTCCTTCTCTTCGGCAGCCATCAACCGCAGAGTTGTTTCCGCATCTGCGGCGGCGTAGTTGGCAACGGCTTCGATATTGACTTCTGCCATGCTGATCTGTTTTTTACCCTTGCCGATCAGCGTTTCGATATGCGTCATGGTTTCGCCCAGACGGTGCTCAGAGAGGTTCTTCAAACCGAGGTGGCGGGAAGATGGGTCTACGATGAACTCTGCCAGCATGGTGTCAAAAGTGAGCGGGGTAACCTTCAGCCCATGGCGGGCAAGAATGATGAAATCGTATTTGGCGTTGTGTGCCAGTTTGCCGATCTTTGGGTTTGTCATGGCGGGGGTGAGCGCTTCAATCACTTGCTTCACAGGCAGGTTTGTTCCGCTGGTGTGCCCAATCGGAATGTAGTATCCCGTTCCATCATTCACGGCGAGTGAAATGCCCACCAAGCCTGCGAGCATTTCGTCGGTGCCGGTGGTTTCAGTATCGAAAGAAATGATCTTTGCTTGTTCAAGTTGAGCCGCGAGTTGTTTTAGTTTTTCAGCAGTATCAATGATGCTGACTTCGATGTTTGAAGGCACGAACTCAATGATGGTGGGCTTCGCTTCTTCGGCAAACATGGTCATTTGCCCAGCCTTGGTTTTGCCTGTTTTCACAACCGGCGCGGATTCTTCTGCAAGGGTGCCGCCGCTAATGGCAGAGACTTTGCTCAGCAGGGTTCTGAATTCCATTTCTTTGAAGAAGTTCGCCAGTTTCGTGCCGTCAAATGGGGCAACTTTGGCGTGCTCAAAATCGAACTTGATCTTCAAGTTGGTTTCAATTTGAGCAAGGTCGCGGCTCATGTAGGCGGTTTCTTTGCTTGCTTCAAATTTTCCCTGCCAGCGTTTTTCCACCTGGTCGAGGTTGGCGTAGATATTATCGAGGGTATCAAATTTTTCCAACAGGGCAATGGCGGTTTTTTCGCCTACACCCTTCACCCCGGGGATGTTATCGGAGGTATCGCCGACAATGGCTTTGTAATCCACCACCTGGTTTGGGCGGACGCCAAGTTTGCGGATGACATCATCATCGGTGATGTAGGTCTGGTTATCGCCTGCAAGATAAACAGCCGTGCGGTCATTCACCAGTTGCAGCAGGTCGCGGTCGCCGGTGATGATCTTCACCCCCAGTCCTTTTTCTGCTGCCAGGCGTGATACGCTGCCCAACACGTCATCGGCTTCGTAGCCTTCCATCTCAAGGCGCGGAATGTTGAACGCATCCACCATTTCGCGGATGCGGTCCAATTGCGGGCGCAGGTCATCGGGCATCTTTTCGCGGGTGGCTTTGTACTCGGGAAAGATCTTGTCGCGGAAGGTTTTGCCTACATCAAAAGCAACGGCAAGATACTCGGGTTTTTCCTGTTCCAACACACGGATCAGTTCTCGCGCAAAACCGTACACACCAGCGGTAGGTTCACCGTCTGAAGTCTGCCAGCGTTGACTGCCTCCACCGGCGGTGAGGGCAAAATACATGCGATAGGCGAGGGCGTGTCCATCAATCAGGTATAAGGTGGGGGGCATATGTAAAAAACCTTTTCCCGTCGTTGCGAGGGCGATGGTGGTCTGCCCGAAGCAATTTCAGGTTTTATAGTGGGTGAAATTTGTTTACAATGACGAAACGTTCGATTAAAAAGAAAAACGCAGAGCCATTATACTCTGCGTTTCTAATTTAGAACTTTTGTTTCTATTTACGGGTTACGGGAGTGTCTAACATCAGACATACCAGAAGATGTCGTTGCGAGGAGGGCGGGCGGTAGCCCGACGAAGCAATCGCCTACTACATTCCGGGATTGCTTCGCCCTATCGGGCTCGCAATGACATTCCTTATCTTTGATATTGGACACTCCCCTATTTACCTGGAATATCGTCCAAGCCTTGTCTTTGGCGGGTTTGGCGGATGTAATCGCGCACCAGTTGAGAAGGGTGAGGCTGGGTTCCGCCCATGATCAGGTATCCGGGCGCCCAAAAATCACCAGAGGGGTTTTCCCTTTTTAGGCGTACAAAATCTGCAAATATCTTTTCAGAAGTTTGCTGGCGTATGATGCGCATAAGGTGACCCGGGGAGGTGTTTGGTTGAACATTCACAACCCACTGCAAATATTCGGGGCGCACGGCGAGGAATTCCAAACGCCAGCCAAATGCCACGCAGATGTTCGGCAGCCAATTACTGAGTTGGTCTGAGAGATCGCCGGTTAGGTAGTGAGAGGTAAAGCGCGGCACAAGCAGACAGGCATAGGTTAGGTGATATAGACCCGCCGAAACAGGTTCTGAAGTGAGCTTCTTTGAAGCATCGGTGGTTGCGCTTTCACGGGTTTCATCAGTTTCGCCGGGGCGCGGACGGGCAATGGGGGTTTCAGGTCTTGCTTTAGGTTTTGATGGAGCGGTCACTTCCACTTCATCAAAGATAGATTGTGCATCGTGACGCGGTTCAGATTTTTGGGTTTGCGCCATCTGATCAACCTGGTTTTTTGGCGGCGCTTCACGGCTAAATACAGAAGCGTTGGAAAGCGGGTCTGAAACACGGGTCTGGTTCGGGTCGAAGGTTTCTTTCTGCTTTTTACGCGGCAGGTTGAATTCACGGGTGGTCAGCGGTTCAGGGTTGGGGGCGGGGATATCAGAAAGAATATTCGTGATGGGTGGAATATCCACATCGCTTTCTTCCACTTCCTGCGCAACCTGCTTCCGTTCGCTGGTCTCTGTGCCAAAATCGTTGAGTAATTGATTCGCTTGTGAGCGGATCGTGCTAAAGGGAGTCTCGGCATCGAACACAAGGGCAAGCACCGAGTCGGTTGTGAGGCGGGTGGCATACAGCATGTGCTCCGCTTTTGTGCTTTCCAACCGGATAAAGCGCAACAAGTCTGCGCCTTTTTGCCCATCCCAATTGCGGGTAACGGTCTGTGCCACTTCTTTGGCGGCATTTTGAGAAAGACCACCGGCGTATGCCCAAAGCCCATTCTTTTTTGTGATGAGCGCTGCCTGCGCTGAAGATTCAAGTGTAAGGCGGGTGAGGTGTTGGGCTGCTTTGTTTGGGTCGTTCAACCACGGCATGAATTGTGTGGTGTTTGAAGATACTGGCTCAGATGCGGGCTGCGGATTACTCAAGGCATTCATAAAATCGGACATTCTGAAAGGCTTACGAACCAGAATCCACGGACGCAGTGTATCGAACGAGGGGGGAGTACCGGCTTCATCACAAAGAATGGTGAGGTTGATGCTCTTGCGCACAGTACGAAGGGCGGTTCCGATCTCTTCAACCCACTCATTGCCAAGGGCAATATCCAACATGGCGATTGGCGCACCAATTTCATTGGCTTTGACAATGGCAGAAGCCTTATTGTTCACCACGTGTACCCGGTAGAATTTTGTTTCTTCCAGAGCGCGGCGAATGGTTTCTCCAAGGCTGGCGGATGGGGTGACAAGCATTAAATCTGCGGGCATTGGGCAAAGTGTATCACTTCTAGAAAGCGCCTGCAAGGACAGCGGCTGAAATTTAGACGGTTTTTAGAGGTTTAGGCGTTTATTTTCCCGTTTTGTACTCACCTAACACATCTTTGATGCCCAAAAGAGCCATCAACACATCTGGCGGAATATCCGCTTCGGGCAGATCCACCTTGTAAAGCTGTTCATTTTCGGCGCGTTCTCGCAGGCTTTTCCACAACAGGCTGCGTTCTTCCCCTTCCACCACCAGATCGTTCAGTGTTTTTGCATGGAGCAAATATTCACCCGTCGAATAAAGAAAGGTCAAACGCCTCCACTTATCGGTTTTAACCGATTCTTTTAACTTCTCCAGCCCGCCCAACTGAATTTTGAAATACTCCTCTTTGGCTTTGGGATGATCTGCTTCATCTTTGAGTAATTCGCCCCTCGTGGTTAACTCGTGTCCCCGAACCTGGGCAATGTATTCGACTTGTCCGCCTCTTTCTCCAAAGGAAGCGGGTTGGTAGAACGCGAGATAATCCACGCTGACAACTTTCGGCGCCGATCTGAGCGGAATGCGATACCAGCCCAGCAGGCGCGCAATCTCCAAATCTCGCGGGGAGGGCAACAGGCAAACAAGGACCAAGTCTGTGGGTTTGAGCATGGGGTAATTATATTAGGACTTACGCAAAATGAAGATTTTTCCATTGCGTGACCACAGACCGCTGACCGCAAAGAACGGTCGTCCGTCTGTGGTCTGCGGGCAATTTGCACCAGTTTTGCGTAAGTCCTATTAAAAGTTTCTCTATCGTACAAAACGCAAATCCCTGTCATTGCCTGTACCGTGCGCAGGCACGCGTGCGAGGGCGTTCTTGCTCTTGCCCGAAGCAATCCCAGCCGTAATTCCGAGATTGCTTCGCCACCAAAAGACAAGAGCGGCGGCTCGCAATGACAGATGTACGGTAGAGAATTAAAAGTAACTTGTGACCGGCTGGGTATAATGTCTGGCTATGTTCAATATTACATCCCCTTACGAACGCATCACCGCATGGACGGACGTCCTGATGGGCGCGCTGGCTGGCTTTATTGCATATCAACTCTCACTTATGGATGGCTTCAAGTTCGCGGTCTGGCTATGGGTATTTGCCTTGCTGACAGTCTCTTCCATCCTCGGCGCAATTGCGCATGGATATTACATGTCTGCCAAAACGAACGACCGCTTGTGGATGCCGATCAATCTATTATTAGGTTTGGCACTCGGACTCTTCGTGGTGGGTGCCTTGTTCGACCTGAGCGGTGAGAATGCCGCCCGTACCGCGCTGCCGGTTATGCTCGCGGCGGGCATGGGCTTCTTCCTCTTCACCCTATGGAAGCCGGGCACATTCATGACCTTCATTGCCTACGAAGCGCTGGCAATGGTATTTGCACTGGGCGTGTATGCCTATCTCTTTTTCACGTCTGCGCTGGCGGGGGCGGGGTGGATGCTCGTCGGTGTTTTGGTGACGATCATCGCCGCAGTTGTGCAGGCGACAGGCAAAGCCGGGAAGGGCATCTTCTGGTATTTCGATAACAACGGGGTGTTTCATCTGATTCAGATGATCGGCATGGTTTTGTTGTTTATCGGTTTAAAACCGTAGGGGTAAAACGAAAGTGACAGTCACCTTTAAGGTGACTGTCACTTTCGTTTTAGATTATTCCAACTTCCTTATTGAACTCATTGATCAATTCATCAATCTCATCAGCCTGCGTCTGGACGCTGGTCCAGTAATCGGGCTGATACCACTGCGCCTGAATTTCTTCATAGGTTTTGCCTTGCTGTTCGACCCAGGTGTAATACTTTAGGTTATGCACGCGGCGGCGGTCTGGGTAGCGTAATTCGAGCATATTATCGGTGGACTGACCGTGCAGGTAATGGGCGAAATCTGCGGCGGCGTCACGTTCGCTATATTCGCCGAATTCCTGGTGCATTTCATGCAGACGCGAGCGATACAAATCCATCGAGTCGGTGGCGACGGTGAACATGATGTCGTTCTCGTCCATTTCGTAGTATTTGGCGGCTTTGATGGCGGAGAGTACGTTCGAGATGCCGGAGAAGCCGAACAGGTCGAGGTTGGCGATAACCGATTCGGGGATGCCCTTTTCAGCGAGGAAGGCGCGTCCATTCTCTTCATTGAAGAGGCGCGCAATGTTGACTACGGCATTATCGTCAATGGCGGTGACCACGTCGGTGTTCTTGGAGTTGTGTACCCAAGGCACATGTTTATCACCGATGCCTTCAATGCGATGCGAACCGAAGCCGTTTTCCAATAGTGTGGGGCATTGCAGGGCTTCACTGGCGACGATCTTGCTGTCGGGGAAGAGCTTTTTCATGTAATCGCCGGAGGCAATGGTGCCAGCCGAGCCGGTGGCAGATGCCATGCCGCGATAACGTCCGTTCTTGCCAGCGACCTGCTTGAAGACTTCTTCCATGGCGTGACCGGTGACTTCAAAGTGCCAGAGGTAATTGCCGAATTCCTGGAACTGGTCGAAGATCATCAGGTCTTGACCGGAGTTGCGCAGTTCCCAGCATTTGTCAAAAATTTCTTTCACGTTCGATTCGGAGCCGGGGGTTTTGATGGTTTCGCCTGCAACTTTTTCGAGCCATTCAAAGCGTTCCTTCGACATGCCTTCGGGCAGAATGGCGATCGATTCACATGCCAGCAGCGCGGAGTCATATGCGCCGCCGCGGCAGTAATTGCCCGTGGACGGCCACACCGCTTTTTGGGTGGTCGGGTCGAATTGACCGGTGACGAGGCGCGGCACCAAACACGAGAACGCCGCGCCGACTTTGTGCGCGCCGGTGGGGAACCACTTGCCAACAATGGCGATGATGCGCGCCTTGACTCCCGTCAGCGAAGAGGGAAGCTCGACGAAGTTGACTCCGCCAAACGTCCCGCCTGATGCGGTGGGTTGGTTGTGCCAGTTAATGCGGAAGAGGTTGCGGGGATGAATATCCCACAATCCGATTCCCTTCAATTCATCCTTGATCTTGGCAGGAATCTTTGAGGGGTCTTTCATTTGGGCGTAGGTGGGGATGATGATGTTGCGCTCTTTTGCGCGTTGAATGGCGCGCGCGCGGCGATCTTTGTGAATGGTCAGGTCAATATGGGTCATGGGGGAGCCTCCTGTAATTTGTCAGACAACTTCGGTATTATAGCGCAGTTTGGCACAAGCGGAAGATTTATTTCGAATTAAAGAGGAGTATAGTTATCCAAATTTAACGACTGGAGAGAGTGAAATGAGCAACACTAAAACGACGGTTGTTTCTGGATGTGTGATCTGGTTTGTGCTGCTTTCAGTGATCGGAAGTTGTGTGATGCCGATTTTCTTTTTGATTGGCGGCATCTCTTCGGCGAGCGATTTCGCCATTCAAACTACGGGCAGGTACATTTGTGCAGAAGGTACAACCCCGCAAAGTTTTTCATACGATACCTTTACGACTGATGAATATGGAATCTCGCGTCCATCTACGGCATATGAATTGCATTGCGTGGACGCGAGTGGGGATGTAGTTCAGAAAGACCCCATTGGGTATGCCTTTTTGTGGATTGGTGTTGCCGCTTTGCTTGGCGCTGTGGTGACCGGTGTGCTGGCGTTCGTGTTTGCCGTGCCCGGCGGGGTGTTGGTGACGAAGATGTTGAGTAAATTAAAGGTTAGAAAAACCAATCCACAATCCCAATTCTAAAATCACCAATCACTACCATCTATCCCAATGCACCACATCTTCAAACGCAGCCCGTCCACCTTTCTTTGGCGGCGCGGATAATTTCTCATCTTCCAGCGGATACCCAAATGAAAGCGCGATCCGCAAATGCCATTCGGCTGGAAAGCCTAAAATGCTGCGTGCCTTCTCTGGCTCATAGATCGAAGCCGGAACCGAGCCCACGCCCAACTCCCATGCCGCTAATTGCATGAACGCCGCCGCTTGCCCGGCATCGAACATGATCTGGAACTTTTCACTTGGGTTCGGTGTAAGAATTGCCACACCCAACGCCGCACCTGCCAAATGTCCAGCCCACTCGCCGCAGGTGGAGAGCTCCTTCAAGATCGCTTTGTCTTGAATGGCAATGAACTGCCATGTCTGTGTATTTTTTGAAGATTGTGACCGCCGCCCCGCATTCAAGATCGCCTTCATCACGTCATCGGGCAGCGGCGTGTCTGCAAACTTGCGCACAGCCCTCTTCAAACGAATTGCATCTGCTACATTCATAATCACCTCTCGCATTCCGTAGAACAAGTCTATAGACTTGTTCTACTCTACTCAAAGTATAATTCACCCAATGGAAGAAAAACTGCAATTCAAACCCTTCGGCTACTCTGCCCTTGCGCTTGCACTCATTGGCTGGGGTGGTTTGTACCTTGTACTCACATTCACAGTCCCGCTTGTCTGGGCACGCTGGGGATTTTTCGTCCTCCTGCTCATGGCGCTCACCGGCACCGCGCTGCCCATCGTCTTTTACCTGCACCAACGCTTCCCCGAAACCCCGCCCGCCGATGCCAACATCATCATACGTCAAGCCATGTGGGTGGGCGTGTATGGAGCGACCCTTGCCTGGCTGCAACTCGGTCGCCTCGTTACGCTCTACGTCATTCTCGGTCTCGCAGGCGGGTTGATCGCCGCCGAATACTTCATCCGCATTCGCGAAAAAGCCAGCCGCCGCCCGCCCATCATCCACGATGAACACACTTCGTAACCTCCCCTCTGTTGAACAACTTCTTCAAACCGAAATGACCGCGCGACTCATCGCGCAATTTGGTCGTCCATTAACGCTGGATGCCCTGCGAAACACACTAGATGAAATTCGCGCGCGCTTCAAACGGGACCCGGAAGCTGAGTTGCCCTCTATTGAATTGATCCTCACCCAAGCCGAATCCACCCTCACCGCATGGACGGCTTCGACTCTCATCCCGGTCATCAACGCCACCGGCGTGATCCTGCACACCAACCTCGGACGTGCCCCCATGAGCGCCACCACCATCCGCGCCATGGATGCCGTCTCACGCGGCTACTCCAACCTTGAATTCGACCTCGAAACGGGCAAACGCGGTTCGCGTCTCATCCACGCTGAAAAACTTTTACAAAAACTCACCGGCGCAGAAGCCGCGCTCGTGGTCAATAATTGCGCTTCGGCTGTTTTGCTCACACTCTCGGCATTGGCAAATAAAAAACGCGTAGTCATTGCACGTTCGCAACTGGTTGAAATCGGCGGCGGCTTCCGCGTGCCTGATGTGATGAAGCAATCCGGCGCAAAACTGGTCGAGATCGGCACCACCAACAAAATCCGCGTAGCAGATTACACATCCGCGCTCGAAGAACCAACAGGTCTTGTGATGCGCGCGCATCGCTCCAACTTCAAGATCGTTGGTTTTACAGAAGAACCCGATTTTAAAGACATCGTCGAGGCTGCACATAAAGCTGGTATTCCCGTCGTTGATGACCTCGGCTCGGGCGCACTCTACGACACCGCAAAATACGGTTTCTCTCACGAACCGATGGTGCAAGAGTCCATGCAAGCCGGTGCAGATGTGATTCTCTTCTCTGGTGATAAATTGCTTGGCGGTCCGCAGGCGGGCATTATTATTGGCAAAAAAGCCTTGCTTGATAAGATCAAAAAACATCCCCTTGCAAGAGCCGTCCGCGCAGATAAGGCTTGTTTGGCGGGCTTATCGGCTACGCTCACGCATTATCTCAAAGACGAGGCGGAGCGGGAAATTCCCATCGTGAGGATGATGTCTCTAACGCCGGAACAGCTCAAAGGTCGGGTGGAGGCGTGGCGGGCTGAGTTGGGGCAGGGGACTGTGGTGGAAGGCGAATCCACGGTGGGCGGCGGCTCGCTCCCCGATGAATCCACCCCGACCTTTTTACTGGAACTGCAAGTCAAATCTGCCGAAAAATTTCTGCGCGCCCTGCGAAAGAATAATCCGCCCATTATTGCCCGCACCGAAAACAACAAAGTCCTGCTCGACCCCCGCACCGTTTTGCCCGAACAAGAAGGCGCGTTGCTGGTTGGGCTGAAGAATATCTTGAAATCTTAATGCGAATTACGCGAACAAGGCGAAAAACGCGAAGGGATGGTGATGCTTTATGGATGATATTGTCGAGAAGGATTTGTCTTATTCGATCGTGAAAGCAGCGTACGAGGTTTTCAACGGGTTGGGTCCGGGTTTTGATGAAAAGATTTACGAAGAAGCAATGCTGGTTGTTCTGAAGAAATATGGTCATGTGACTGAACAACAAAAGCGAGTGGATGTATTCTTTCAGGATGTGAATCTTGGTTTTCATAAACTGGATTTAGTGGTGAATGGGCGCGTTATTTTAGAATTGAAAGCAGTCTCTGAAATTGCTGCCATTCATAAACAACAGGCAATGTCTTATTTGAAAGCAAGTGGTTTATCACTTGCACTTGTAATAAACTTTGGAGCCGGACGATTGCAAGTTGCCCGGGTCGTCAATACCAAACAAAGGAAAATTAATTCAAACCAAACGAGTTTTTAGCCAAAAATCATTTGCGTCATTCGCCCTTTTCGCGTTTTTCGCATTAAGCCTTACTTCATTTGATTGGAGATATTCTCATGAGATCAGACCTCGATGCCATTATGCAAGACCGCAAGTTGGATGCTTTTATTGTGTTCGGCAATGCTGAGAACAACCCGCCCATGTATTATCTGACCGGCGGTGGGCATGTCAGCCATGCCACCATTATTAAGAAGCGCGGCGAAGAGCCGGTGTATTTCTTCAACGACATGGAGCGTGACGAAGCCGCTAAAAGCGGACTGAAGACCGTGCCGTTCAGCAAATATGACATCACTGCTTTGTTGAAACAAGCCGAGGGTAAAGCCTTGCTTGCCAGCGCCATGCGCTATCAGCAGATGTTTGAGGAACTGGGCATCGCCAGCGGGCGAGTCGGCGTGTATGGTCATTATGATGTCAGCAGTATTTTCGGCACATTGAACCACTTGCAAAAGTTGATGCCGAATCTTGAGTTCATTGGCGAAGCACGCGAAGACTCAATCTTCCTGCGGGCGATGGAAACCAAGGACGAGAGCGAAGTGGAACGCATCCGCAAGATGGGCAAGGTGACCACTGCTGTTGTAGCGAAGACCCGCGAATATCTGACATCCTGCGATGTGCGCGAGGACGAAGTGCTTTTGAAAGAAGATGGCACGCCGCTGAGTGTGGGCGACGTCCACTCGAAGATTCGGTTGTGGGTCTCTGAACACGGCGCGGAATTGCCATCCGGCTTTATCTTTGCCATTGGGCGTGATGCCGGTGTGCCGCACTCGGCTGGCAACCCCGCCGACCTGATGCGCCTCGGTCAGACTATCGTCTTCGATATTTATCCCGCCGAAGCGGGCGGCGGCTATTACTACGATTTCACCCGCACATGGACTCTCGGCTACGCTACGCCCGAAGCGCAGGCGTTATTTGACCAGGTAAAAGAAATTTACGACACCCTCAACGAAAACTTTGACCTGAACGTAGCGTTCAAAGATTATCAAAAAATGACCTGCGAATTCTTTGAAGGCAAAGGTCACCAAACCCCGCTCAATACCAAAGCGCCTATTGAAGGTTACGTCCACAGCCTTGGGCACGGCGTGGGATTAAATATCCACGAACGCCCATTTAGCGGATTTACCGCAGGCGACGATCAACGCCTCAAACCCGGTGTGATCATCACCTCGGAACCCGGCTTGTACTACCCCGAAAAAGGCATGGGCTTCCGCATCGAAGATACGCTCTGGGTGCGTCCCGATGGCGTGATGGAAAAACTGGCAGACTACCCGTATGACTTTGTCTTGCCGATGAAGAAGTGGAAGAAATAAAGACGACGATTGACGATGGACCATGAAAGAATGTCCATCGTCAATCGTCAATCGTCAATCGTCTATCGTCCATCGTCTAATGCTTCACCTCCAATCCCTCTCCCTGCGTCCCTTCCTCGAAAGTGACGGTGATGACTTCCCGTTCACGGTTCCGGTGATTCGGTCTCTTTCTGAGATCCAGTTCAAGGCGCCAGTGACCTTCTTTGTGGGGGAGAACGGCTCCGGCAAATCAACGATGATGGAGGCGTTGGCATGTGCGGTCGAGTCGATTACGGTGGGCAGTGAAAGTGTGAAGACCGATAAAACTCTGGCTCCGATCCGCAGGCTGGCAAAGTATTTCAAGCTGGCATGGACGAAGCGCACTCGCAAGGGCTTCTTCATGCGTGCCGAAGATTTTTTCGGCTACGCTCATTCCATGCGCCAGACGCGCGAAGAGTTGGAAGAAGAATACAAGAACGTTGAACGAGATTACAAAGGGCGTTCAGAATACGCAAAGGATTTGGCACGTTCGGCGTATTCCGGTCAACTGGCGGCGATGAAGAACCGTTACGGCGAAAAAGACCTCGATAGTTATTCGCACGGTGAAGCGTTTTTGAATTTATTCCAGTCGCGCTTTGTGCCCGCTGGCTTGTACCTGCTGGATGAACCCGAAGCGGCGCTTTCACCGTCCCGACAACTCAGCTTCCTTTCGGCACTCAAGCAAATGGTCGAGCAGGAGGCGCAGTTCATTATTGCCACACACTCGCCGATCATCCTCGCTTTTCCAAACGCGCAGATTCTACAATTCCATGAAGGGGTGATCCGTGAAGTGAAATATAATGAATTGGAGCACGTCAATCTCACCCGCGATTTTCTTGCCAACCCCGAAGCATATTTGAGGCATTTGTAACGGAGTCCAACGACTCCCGTCGTTGGATATGCAAAGTCGGGAGACTTTGCACTCCGAATTAGGAAACCATGACCGAACTAAAACCCGCCCGAATCCTCGCCATCGAAACCTCTTGTGATGAAACCGCCTGCGCCATCCTCGAAAACGGACGTGCTTTGCTTTCTTCTGTGGTCGCCTCGCAAATGGAAATTCACGCCCGTTATGGCGGCGTGTTCCCCGAGGTGGCATCACGTCAGCATGTGTTGAGCATTATGCCGGTTGTTCAGCAGGCACTTGCACAGGCGCACCTCACGCTCAACGATATTGACGCCATTGCCGTCACACAGGGACCCGGTCTCGCCGGTTCGCTCATTGTAGGAATGAACATGGCAAAGGGTATGGCGCTTGCACTCGATAAACCACTTGTAGGTGTGAACCATCTCGAGGGGCATATTTACTCATCATGGGTGTATGAAGCGGGAGATAAAGTTCCGCCTGCGCCGCAGTTCCCACTCATGGCGTTGCTCGTCTCAGGCGGACACACCGAACTGAATTTGATGACCGATCATCTGACCTATCAACGCCTCGGCGCCACTCTCGATGACGCAGCGGGTGAAGCCTTCGACAAAGTGGCTAGATTATTGGAACTCGGCTACCCGGGCGGACCTTCCATTCAACAAGAGGCGGAAGAAGGAAACCCCGAACGCTTCAACTTCCCCCGTGCCTGGCTCGATGGAACCTGGAACTTTTCCTTCAGTGGAGTAAAAACCTCGGTGCTGTATGAAGTAAATGACCTAAAGAAGCGCAGCAGCAATATCCCTGTGCAAGATTTGGCGGCTTCATTCCAAAAAGCCATCGTGGATGTGCTTTTCAAAAAGACGATGAATGCGGCACGCGAATTCGGCGCAAAAGAAATTTTGGTGGCGGGCGGCGTTTCTGCCAACCGCGCTTTGCGTAAAGCCTTCAAAGCGCAGACTGAATTTCCGGTGCATATCCCTCCGCTTGCGCTTTGTACTGACAATGCCGCTATGATCGGCGCAGCGGGCTACTTCCGCTACGCACTGGGGCATGTCTCTGAGGTGGATTTAGATGTTTTGCCTGCGTGGCCGCTTTCGTAGAACAAGTCTATAGACTTGTTCTACTTAAAGACTAAACCCCCAGTTGCTTGCCCAAGCATTTGGGAGTTCGTCATCAGGAGAATGCATTTATTATTATATGCAGGCAGTTAAATGGTTCCTGAATTGTGATTAAGCGGACGATTAGAGAAAAGCAGAAAATAGCGGGTGTTTTACTGAATACCTGTAGATTCTTCACTACTTACTTCTTTTAGAAATTCTTCCACAAGCCTGGGGTCAAAGTGTTTTCCAGCTTCTTTTTTTATATAATCCAGCACTTTTTCCTTAGCCCACGCTTCACGGTAGGGGCGTTTATACGAGAGGGCGTCATAGACATCAATAATGGCAAAGATGCGGGCTTCAAGCGGAATTTCTTCACCTTTCAAGCCGTACGGGTAGCCGCTGCCATCCCATTTTTCGTGATGATATTTTGGAATGGTGAGCGCAGGTTGCAGGTAAGCAATCGGGGTTAGCAGATCCACCGCAATTTGTGGATGCAAACGCATGATCTGCATTTCGCTATCAGTAAGCGGCTCCGGTTTGCGCAATATCTCATCGGGAATACCTAATTTGCCCATATCATGAAGCAATGCCCCACGGCGAATGTGAACCAAATCGTCTTCACTAAACCCCATACGCCGTGAGATGCGAACTGCCAGGTCTGTAACACGTAATGTATGACCTACGGTTTCACGGTCACGAAATTCGAGCGCACGCGACCAACCCTCCAACGTCGTTTCATATGCGGCATACATCTCCAGGTTGGAGTGTTGCAGGTCATCCAAAAGTTTGTCTTTGTCTCGTTGTGCCTGCTCAAGCAGGTGTGCGGTTGCCCAGGTCATAAATGCCAGGGCGAACAAGGCAATGATCGCTGTAAGGTTGTATTCCCAAACATATCCTTCCCAAATGCTTGTGCCCGTATACCCTGCTGCCACAAGCCCGGCATACCAAAAGGAGCTGGATGGACGCAGAATAAAACTGGACATGCCAACCGGCAGCGCAAATACAACCATCAGATATTCTATAAATCTTGAGTCACTAAAAAATAATCCCCCCAGGATCGAAAACAAAATAGCCAACCGCGCCGTCAATACAATATATCCGCGCCGATTCATCACCCAAAATATGTGCAGCGGAATGAAAGCGGTCAGGTTTTGCCACATAAATATCCGATATTCCTCAGTGGGGTCAATGAGAAGAATGATCAGATTGTTCAGCGTTACATACACCAGCATTCCCCAGCATAGCCCAATAAAAAGCGCCAAAAGTTCGCCCTTGCGCTTTAATGTGGGGTCATTTGTCTCCACTTTCATGAGAAGAGAAAACAAACCTTGCCAGGTGAATTTTTCTTTTTGGGTGTTCATAACATATTGGTGATTTATGATGGGTGAAGACGGATTTCTAAAAGACGATTATGCCCAGCCAGATCTTTATGCAGATTGATGGTTGCATTTGAAAGTTTATCATATGCCAGGCTCAGCGCTTTCATGCCTTGCGACGCTTCTATCTCGAACAGCATTAAGCTTTTTTGTGAGAGCCAGCGCGGGGCGATCTCTAAAAGGCTGCGATAGAGGTCCAGCCCATCTTCGCCGCCGTCGAGGGCAAGGGTGGGCTCGCGTCCGTAAATGGGGAGTTCCTGCATGGTTTGGGTGGGGATGTAGGGCAGGTTTGCACAGAGCAGGTCTATATTTGCAGCGGGTTCTTGCGGCAGTAAATTGCACTGCACAAATCGGATGCGGTCTTGCACATTGAACTTCTTTGCGTTGTGTTGGGCAACCTTGAGGGCTGCGGGTGAAATATCGGTGGCGAGGATGGCGGCATCTGGAACGTTCATGGCAATGGATGCGGCAATGATTCCGGAGCCTGTACCAATATCAGCCACGCTTCTTTTTGACGGGTTGGCTGAGAGCCACTTAATGGCTTTTTCTACCAGTAATTCTGTTTCGGGTCTCGGAATGAGCACATTGGGCGTGATGTCAAAATCCATGCCGAAGAATTCCCAATGACCGAGGATGTAGGGCAGCGGTTCACCCGCTTCCAGCCGGGCAAATGCCTGTTCCGCTGATTCAAGCATCGGCGCGGAAAGAGGCGCATCGAGATGGGCGAGCAGCCAGGTGCGTGAACGTTCCAGCACGTGTGCCAGCAGCACCTGCGCGTCTAATTCCATTAGTTCATCTGGCAGTTTGTTGGTATGTTTATGTAGATAATCGCCGAGGGTGGGGGTCATGGATATTTGATAAAAAAGGGCGCAGATACCATGCGCCCTTTCGTTTTATTCTTCGTCATCCACGCCGGTGGCTGCGAGTTTACCGGCTTCGTCTCTTGTGGTGAGTTCGTCGATGAAGCCGTCAATATCGCCATCCATGACGCCCGCGAGGTTGTAATTGGACAAGCCGATGCGGTGATCGGTGACGCGGCTTTGGGGGTAGTTGTAGGTGCGGATCTTTTCAGAGCGGTCGCCGGAGCCGACCTGTGAACGGCGGTCGGCTTCGAGTTCGGCTTGGCGTTTGGCTTCTTCAATTTCATAAAGGCGTGCGCGCAAAATGGAGAGGGCGCGTAATTTGTTTTGCAGTTGCGAGCGTTCGTCCTGACAGGTGACGATCATGCCGGTGGGTTTGTGATACAGGCGCACGGCGGTGGAGTTCTTTTGCACGTTTTGCCCGCCCGCGCCGGAGGAGCGATAGACTTCGATCTCGATGTCGGTTTCGGGGATGTCCACTTCCACTTCGTCCACTTCTGCCATCACGATCACAGTGGCGGTGGAGGTGTGAATGCGCCCCTGTGATTCGGTGGCGGGTACGCGCTGTACACGGTGGACGCCTGATTCGTATTTGAGTTTTGAGAAGGCGCCTTTGCCTCGCACCTCAAAGATGACTTCTTTGTAACCGCCCACGCCGATAGCGTTTTCGGACATGATTTCGGTCTTCCATTTTTTGTCATCGGCAAAGCGGGTGTACATGCGGAAGAGGTCTGCGGCAAAGATGGCGGCTTCGTCGCCGCCTGCACCTGCGCGGATTTCCACGATGACGTTTTTGTCGTCACGCGGGTCTTTGGGGACGAGCAGCCCCTTGATGATCTTTTCAAGTTCTTCGATCCTGGGTTCAAGGTCGGTAATATCGGCTTTTGCCAGGGCGATCAATTCTGAGTCGTTCTCATTCTCAAGGATTTCGCGGGCTTCTTCAAGGCTTTTTACTGCCTGCCGGTATTCCTTTGCCTTTTCTATGAGCGGCTCAAGGCTGGTGCGCTCTTTGCTGATCTCTCCGGCGCGTTTGTAGTCGTTGCCAACTTCGAGCAGTTCCTGCCCCAGTTGTTCAAATTTTTCTTCGATGGCTTGTAGTTTATCGAGCATGGTTCCTCAATCAAGTTTAGTCGGTGTTTGGCGGGCTTGTAGCCCGCCAAACTGTAAGAGAGAGATGTCAGGCTAAAAGCCTGACCTACAGTTATAAAAAATTGCACAAGAAAGCGCGGCGCTCAAAAAGCGCCGCGCAAATAGACGAACAAAAAAACGCTAGTATGTGGTAACTGCGGAGAGAACCATGGAAATGATGAGCACAATGGCAAAGACCGCCAGCATCATTTGTGATGCTTTCTGTCGTTTTGCCACGGAGGCTTCCACAGATTTATTTTGTTTTTTAGGGGTTTTTCCAGCCATTTCAAATTTCTCACTTTTAGAGGGTTTCGTAAAAGGCTCTCGACATTGCCTTTTCAAGTTCCTCGATTGTAACAGGTTTCATCACATACCCATTTGCGCCGAGTTTCATGGCTTTATCCACCATTACATCGGCGGCTTCAGAGGAGAGCATGATGACCGGCAGGTTTTTCCATTCGGGGCGGCGGCGCAGGAATTCGAGCATGTCCAATCCGCTGACTTCCGGCATGTTAATATCCAACACGATCAATTCGGGGCGTTTGCCTGCCAGTAACGCTTGCGCCGCCGGGCGCGGACCCAGAAAATGCGTGGGGCGGTAGTCGAGCAGTTTTAACATCAAACTGACGGCGTGCGCCATTTCTTCATCGTCATCTATAACCCAAACTTCTTTCATTCCAAACTCGCCTTTACATTTTTGGCGGCAGTTTCATTCATGCCTTTCACTGCCAGGAGGTCTTCAATACTTGCTTCCTTAATCTTATCCATGGAACCGAAATGTTTCAAGAGGGCTTTTCGGCGGGTGGGACCAATACCAGGGATCGAATCCAATTGAGAGGCAAGCCCCAGCTTGGTGCGTTTCTTGCGATGGGCAGTGATCCCAAATCGGTGCGCCTCATCACGGATGCGCTGCACGAGATAAAGTCCCTGCGAATGGCGGGGGAGCAGCAACGGCTCGCTTTTATGCGGAAAGAAAATTTCCTCTTCCTGTTTTGCCAAACCCACTACGGGTACTTTATCGAACAGATCGAACTCTTCGAGAACTTTGACAACACGGCTAAGCTGACCTTTACCACCGTCAATAATGATGAGGTCTGGCAGGAAGGAAAAAGACGCATCTTTCTTCGACCCGACCTCTGACTCTTTTTCCTGTGAGCTTTTCCAGCGTTTGAAGCGGCGGGTGAGCATCTCTTCCATCGATGCAAAATCATCAGGCTGCCCAATGCTCGTAGATTCGATGTTAAATCGGCGGTACAGGTTTTTTGCGGGCACACCCTGCTCAAATACCACCATCGCGCCGACGGTTGCCACACCCTGCGTGTGGCTGACATCATAACATTCAATCCGGTTGGGCGGCGCAGATAAATTCATATACTGTTGCAGATCGGCGAGAGATTGTTCCTGCCGGTGGGCATCTGCCTGCCATTGTGCCCGCAGCGCTTGCAGCGTTTCTGTGGCGTTCTCTGCCGCCATTTGCACCAAGTCTTTGGGCTGACCCTCGTTTGGAACCATCAACTCCACTTTTTCGCCGCCGCGTTTGGAACGCAGCCATTGAGCAATGATGATGCGTTCTTCGATCTCCTGCGGCAGCAGCACCTGTTCGGGGATGTTCGCCGCCTCGGTATAGAACTGCTTTACAAATTCCGCCATCACCTGATTATCGGTCGTATCTTCCGTCCCTTCGAGGATGAAGTACTCGCGTCCGATCAACTTGCCGCCTCGGATGAAGAAGATCTGCACGCAGGCTTCACCGTCTTCCCGCGCCATGGCGATCACATCCGAGTCGGCGTGGTCTGCTCCGAAGACGATCTTCTGCCTTTCGATGATGGTCTGCATGGCTTTGAGTTGGTCACGCAGGGCGGCGGCTTTTTCAAAACGCATCTCTTCCGAAGCCTTTTGCATTTGTCCCTGCAACCGTTGAATGATGGCTTCGCTGTGCCCGCTGAGAAATTCCATCAAGTCGGCGATCATGGCACGATACCCTTCCTGTGAGATCGCCCCAATACACGGTGCGGTGCAGAGTTTAATATCGTAATACAAACACGCCCGTGGATCGTTGCCCGTGATCTCGCGGTCACAGGTCAGGTAGGGGAATATCTTTCGCAGCACTTCCAGCGTTTGATACACCGCCCATGCCGAAGTGTACGGACCAAAATAGCGTGAACCGTCCTCTTCCATTTGGCGGGTGACGGTCACTTTGGGGAAAGGTTCGTTCCAATGAATTTTGATATAGGGATAGCGTTTATCGTCTTTAAGGCGAATGTTGTACTTGGGGCGGTGCTTCTTGATGAGGTTCATCTCAAGGATGAGCGCCTCAAGTTCTGACCCGACCACGATCCATTCGATATTGGCAATATCGCGTACCAGGCGGCGGGTCTTGTTATCGTGGCTTGAATCCGCGTGGAAGTAGCTCCGCACACGGTTCTTCAGGTTGATCGCCTTGCCAATGTAGATGATCGTCCCCTCGGCGTTGAAGAATTGATAGCAGCCTGGTTTGGTGGGTAATGTTGCAAGAATGCCTTGCAGCTTTTCAGAAACTTCCATTGGCGGCAATTCTACCGTAGAACAAGTCTATAGACTTGTTCTACAGATCGATCACAAACATTGTGCCCTTGCCCACTTCACTTTCCACTTCAATCGTCCCCTTATGAGCCAGGATCAGTTGTTTTGAAATTGCCAGCCCCAGCCCGCTGTTACTGCGATGCGTGCGCGATTTATCAGCGCGCCAAAAACGGTCGAAGATGAAGGGCAGGTCGGCGGATGCAATGCCCACACCGGTATCCTTCACTCGGATGCGCACGCTTCTTTCTCCGCCGGTCACTGATTCTGCTTCGAGTGAAATTTTCCCACCCGAGGGTGTGTACCGCAGGGCATTTGCCACAAGGTTGGAAAGCACCTGATTGATGCGGTCGTGGTCGGCGGTGATCTCAAGGTTGGGGTCGGCGAGCGTGAAGTTCAAACCCACACCCTGCGCCCTGGCTTGGGCAGAAAAACTCGAAGTGAGATCCTGCATCAGATCGGCAAGCAGGAAGCGGGTAGGGTGAAGCGGAAGTTGTCCCGCTTCGGCAAGCGAGAGCACTTGCAGGTCATCCACCAGGCGAGCAAGCAGTTTGGTTTCATCCAATGTGTTATTGATGTGTTCGGGTGTGGCTTCGTAGACCCCATCCAACACGCCTTCGAGATTGCCCTGAATAATATGCAGAGGTGTGCGCAGTTCATGGGCAACATCGGCTGTAAGGTTGCGGCGCTGCTGGTCGGCGCGTTCGAGTTCTTCAAGCATTTTGTTGAAACGCTTGACCAATTCGCTGAACATATCAGATTTGTTCTCGCGCACCCGCACCGAGAGATTTCCCTCAGCCACTGAATCAATGGCATTGAACAGATCGCCGAGCGGTTTTCCAAAACGCGCATACATTGTGAACATGGTGAACGCCGCCAAAACCATCACTGCCACAGGCGCGGCGCAGATCAACAGCCAGATGTTACGAAAGCCTGCATACTCGGTAAATGCCCAATATAAAATGGCAGCCACACCGCCAAAGAAAATTGAAAAGATACTAAAGAAGAAAAAGCCGAATGGGACAAATCTTCGTCCACGGCGGCTGGGGGGGAAGTTTGGGTGTGAGTGATTCATGGTTATTGGTAACTGGAGATTAGTAATTACAATTTACTAATCTCTAATCTCTAATCTCTAATCTCTAATCTCTAATCTCTAATCTCTAATCTCTAATCTCTAATCTCTAATCTCTGATCTCTGATCTCTATTCTCTATTCTCTGATCTCTACAAACCGATACCCAATTCCATACACGGTCTCGATCATGTTCTCACCTGAAATGGTTTCAAGTTTTTTACGCAGATTTTTGATGTGCGAATCGATACTGCGATCAAAACTGGAGGCGATGCCGTGCATATTTTCGAGCAGTTGTTCGCGGGTGAGGGTTTGCCCGGGGCGTGTTGCCAGCAATTGCAAAAGTTTGAACTCGTTGGGCGTGAGTTTGATGGGGCTTTCGTTGAATGTGACCGAATACTTCTCCGGGTCTACTTCCAAACCGCCCACACGGATGATGCTTGGCGGTTTGACCTCGCCTTTTGTGCGCCGAAGCAAGGCACGAACCCTGGCGACCAGCGCACGCGGCGAGAACGGTTTGGTGATGTAATCATCTGCGCCGATCTCAAGACCGGTCACCTGGTCTACTTCTTCGGCGAGGGCGGTGAGCATGATGATGGGCACGTCACTTTCACGGCGCAGGGTCTTGCACACTTCGCGTCCATCCATGATCGGGAGCATCAGGTCGAGGATGACCAGATCGGGCTTTTCACTGCGGGCAACCGTCAGCGCAGATTGACCGTCGGCGGCGGTGACCACGCGAAAGCCGTTCTTCTCAAGATAGTCACGCGCAATGCGCATCACCTTGGGTTCATCATCAACAACGAGGATCAATTCAGACATGGGATGAGTATAAATGCAGAATGATGAATGAGGAATGATGAATGAGGAAAAGAGTTTCCTCGTTCCCACTCATTCCATAAATTACTGCTTCCAAATTTCCCATTTGCCGGTTCCTTCAGCGGGGAGACCCTCTGTCAGCCACTCATACAACGAGCCATCGTACACCGTTACATTGGCATGACCTGTGATCAAATGCGCCGCCGCGTTGACTGTCGCCGCAATTCCGCCTCCGCAATAGGTGATGATACGCGCCTTTTGCGCGGTCTCATGCAGTCGACTTGCGAGTTGTTCATCCGATTTGAGCGCATCCATGCCGTCCATCAATTCCATGGAAGAGACGCAGACAGAACCCGTGATGTGTTTGCCTTCAAAGCTAAGCAGCGGCATCACGTTTACTACGATGGCGTTTTCATCTTTTAGCGCGGCGAGCACTTCATCCTTGTTCGTGAACATGCCCGGGGTGAAGTTCGCTTTGAACGTTGTGGGGGGATAGTTGCATTTTTCCGTTTCAACCTGCCCACCGGCATTTTTCCACGCATCCAACCCGCCATTGAGCACACGCACATTTCTATGACCTGCATACCAAAGCACCCACCATGCGCGGATGGCATACGGCAGCATCCCCGGGGCGTAGAGCACAACTTCAGTATCGTTGGAGATTCCCGCGTTGCCGATCTGTTCGGTGAGTAAAACCTCGGGAGAGATCGTCACTTCGTAGGGGCTGTTTGGGTCTGAAAACCGTGTGTGGTCAAAATACACCGAGCCAGGGATGTGACCCATTTCATAAATATCTTCAACAATGCTGGCATCAAAAATGCGGAGATTTTCGTTGCCCGTTTTTTCCATTAATTCATCGGCTTCGATCAGTAAATCTTTGCGGTTCATTTGGGTCTCCTTGGTTGTAGCGAGTCCGCTTTAGCGGACTTCCATGTACTGCCTGCGCCAGTGCCGCAGGGCTTCAGCCCGCACCGAACAAGGCTAAACACTATTCATGTTAAATAGGGAAATTGCAAGCGGAAGAAACTTCCGCTTGCAATTTGGTTTACTCTGTTTTTGCTTCTTCTGCTTTGGGTTCTTCCGGCTTGTCACCGTGGGCGCGTTTGTGCCATTCGTTGAACATGGGGGGCACGTTGCCTTCCCAATCTTTACCGCAGTGACCATGCCCGTGGTGACCCCAGCGGTGGTGCATCATGCGGCGGAAGAAGATCATCTTCATAAAACCGAAGAACAGGAAGAGGAAGAAGATGGAACCACAGATCGCACCGAACGGATTGAAGAAGTGGGGGTGTCTAAATCCGTACGCGCCATGCGGGTAGCCATATCCGTATGCGGGGGCAACAGCCTGCCCATCTTCAGCCGCCGACTGGATGGCAGCCGCAACTTCAGGAGCTTGCATCACTCCCTGCGCCACACCGGCACGATACGCCATGAAACCGGCTCCAGCGACCAACGCCAGCATGATGATCAATCCGATCACACGGGCGATGCCCCTACCAACAAAGTTCTTATTCGACATTTTTACCTCCAAATGAATTTGATTTGTTTGAACTTACGCCCCTACTTTATCAACCCATTGTGGAGGAACTATGGATGACCCCGCCAGAGATTATGGAGGCTTTATCAGCAAAATATCAGAGACAGCGGTATAAATTCTTATGCTTTGTTTATGGTCTCTGCGGCAACTTTTCGCTCTTCTTTGCATCTGATACAATGCAAACCGTAATAAGATGAGATGTATGCACGTCTCAATGATGTATATAATACCCACGGGTGAAAATTGCGCATTCTTTCCTCTAAAAAAGCGCAATTTTCACCCGAGTGCGGTATAAAACTCAACTATTGGCAGGAAATGATGACTGAAAAAAGACACGTAAAAGTATTGATCCTTGGGGCGGGTCCCGCCGGGCTTTCTGCCGCTTTGTACGCGGCACGCGCCGAACTCGAACCCGTAGTCCTTACCGGAATGCAGTTGGGCGGGCAGGCTGCTCTCACTCACCTCATTGAAAACTACCCGGGCTTTCCTGAAGGCGTGGGCGGCGCTCAGCTTGGTGAACTCTTCCAAAAGCAAGCCGAACATTTCGGCGCCAAGGTCGAATTTGACATGGCGCACGAAGTGGATTTCTCGCAGCGTCCCTACAAAGTGACCACCGATACCGGCGAATATTTTGCCGATAGCGTCATCATCAGCACCGGCGCAAGTTCTGTCCACCTCAACGTCCCCGGCGAAGTGGAATTGACCGGTCGCGGCGTTTCGTACTGCGCCACCTGTGACGGCTGGTTCTTCAAAGATAAAAAGGTCGTCATTGTGGGCGGCGGCGACAGCGCCTTTGAAGAAGCGCTCTTCATTACCCGCTACGCATCCTCCGTCACACTCATTCACCGCCGAGACGAATTCCGCGCCGGAGCCATCCTCCAAAAACGCGCCAACGAACACCCCAAAATGAACTTCATCACCAACACCGTCATCACTGATGTGGTCGGCGAAGATAAGTTGAAAATACTCAAACTTAAGAACGTGGTTACCGGCGAAGAAAGCGATTTCGAAACCGACGGCTTGTTCGTCTTCATTGGTCACACACCCAATACCGAGATGTTCAAAGGCAAGCTCGCAATGAACGACCTTGGCTACCTCGATGTGAACGACAAAATGGAAACCAGCGTCCCCGGCGTGTTCGCGGCGGGCGAGGTGGCAGACTCTCACTTCAAACAGGTGGTCACCTCGGCGGGCATGGGCGCCGCGGCAGCGATACAGGCTACCCGTTATCTTGAGTCGCTGGAAGAGGAAACAGCCCACAGTTAAGAAAGAAGCGGATAAAGTGCCCCGCCCCAAACGTGGGGACGGTTGTATCCATCCTTCGGGCAGGATCTTTTCATCCAAACTTTTACCTTCTAAAAGACCCGTTTTTGAGCGGGTCTTTTTCTATTAATCGGATAAGTCAAATTTTTCCCAAAGATGTGACATTTTGTACTTTTGAGAAGGGGCAAATTCAGCTAAAATTAGCGAAAAATACGGCATTTTAAGCCGATTCCATTGGAGGAATGATGAAGAAAATCTCGATCATTGGCGCGGGTAATACTGGCGCAACAGCCGCTCACTGGATTGCCGAACGCGAACTGGCAGATGTGGTTTTGGTAGATGTGGTGGAAGGGATGCCGCAAGGGAAAAGCCTGGACATGCTCGAAGCTATGCCGATTATTGGTAAAGATACCCATATTGTGGGGACGAATAATTACGAAGATACCAAAGGCTCAGATATCATTATCATCACCGCTGGCATTGCCCGCAAACCAGGCATGAGCCGCGAAGACCTGTTGAAAACCAACGCAGAGATCGTGGGCAAGGCTGCCACCGAAACGTTGAAATATTCACCGAATGCGTATTTTATTGTTTTGACCAACCCGCTCGATACCATGGCGTATCTCGTGATGAAGAAGACCGGTCTGCCCCGTGAACGTGTGATCGGTCAGGCTGGCATTTTGGATTCTGCCCGTATGCGTGCTTTTGTTGCCATGGAAGCCGGTGTTTCTGTGGAAAACGTGCAGTGCTATGTGCTCGGTGGACATGGCGATGAAATGGTTCCCCTGACCCGTCACTCCAACATTGCTGGTGTTCCGCTCAAGGAATACCTGCCCGCAGATAAACTCGAAGCGATCGTCAATCGCACCCGCAAGGGCGGCGGTGAGATCGTCAGCCTGTTGAAGACCGGTTCTGCCTATTACGCTCCTTCGATGGCTTGTGTGCAGATGGCTGAAGCCATTCTCAAGGATAAGAAGTTGATCGTTCCTTGCGCCACCATGATGCAGGGCGAATATGGTTTGAACGATATGTATTTTGGTGTGCCGGTTGTGCTCGGCGCGGGCGGCATGGAAAGGGTGATTGAATATTCATTCGACGCCGAAGAAAAAGCCATGTTTGAAAAATCTGCGGCGTCTGTTCGTGAATCACACGATGCGCTTAAGAGCGTGGTGAGTCTGTAGTTCGTAATGCGTAATTCGTAATGGCTCTTTGCGCATCACGAATTACGGATCACGGTTCATAAATTTGCATAGGAGTCCGTCATGATTCTGCACGATAAAATTTCAGAACAATTACCCGCCTGGCGTGAACGCATTCGAGCGCTTTCAAAGGAACATGGGGATGTTGTGGTTGATAAAGTGACTGTGGGACAGATCGTGGGCGGTATGCGTGATATCAAATCGCTGCTTACCGATGTCTCGTTTGTTGATCCTGCCGAGGGCATCCGCTTTCGCGGCATGTCTATTCCTGAGGTATTGAAAGCCCTGCCCAAGGCAAAAGGCGGAAAGATGCCTTATGTGGGCGGTTTGTATTACCTCTTGATGATCGGTGAAGTTCCCACTACCGAGCAAGCCCTTGCCGTGGAAGCCGAATGGGAATCCCGTGCTGAAATCCCTGATTATGTTTACAAGATGTTGAAGGAAATGCCGAAAGATACCCACCCCATGATCCTGTTCAACCTTGCGGTCATGTCGCTTGAACGTATTTCAACCTTTGCAAAGAAATACCAGGAAGGTATGAAGAAGGACGTATATTGGGAAGCTGCCCTTGAAGACAGCCTCAACCTGACCGCCAAACTGCCTGTGATTGCGGCGTTC
>Ga0172367_10001396_pt1 | contig 35210 bp, 40 predicted proteins | sample Lak10m_FD_114542 | JGI IMG/M metagenome (GOLD analysis project Ga0172367, IMG submission 114542) | Freshwater microbial communities from Kabuno Bay, South-Kivu, Congo - kab_022012_10m | ecosystem: Environmental > Aquatic > Freshwater > Lake | place: Democratic Republic of the Congo: South-Kivu... | reverse complement strand
TGTCTCATTGGATTAAGCTTGTACTTCAGTAGTCGCTTTTTTCGAAGGAAGAACGGCTTTTGCGTCGTAAAAACCGCAGTCGCAAATGCGATGAGGACGTTTCAGGTCATTGCAGCTAGGGCAAGTGACGATAGTGGTTTTGTCCATGCGATTGCCGCTCGCGAAACGACGCATATTACGACGGCTGCGGGAAATTTTCTTTTTTGGGGTTGCCATTTGATTTCTCCTTTATTCAAGTCAAGAAAGTTTAAGGTTTTTCAATGCCGCGAAAGGCGAAGGGTTAGCGAGTTTTGCGCAAGCGCATTTCCCGATGTTTTGGTCGGCCCCACATCGGGAGCAGATACCCTTACAGCCCTCTTGGCAGAGGGGACGAAATGGGATTTGGAGTCGAAGTTGTTCAGCAATGAGGTCTGCGAGATCAATAAAGTCCTCAGAAAGATATGTAATATCTAAGTCAGAGGTTTCACTGTATTCTGAGGAATCCGATGCAGGGTCATGAGCATGCCGTGCATAACCTTTGTTTTGACCGGCTGGTTTACCCTTGCTCTCAAGATGACCAACACCTGCCATGACAGGATCTGTGCAGAACAGCGCAGAAAATCTAGGTTGGGTCTGAAACTGAAAACTATTTGCGCAACGACTGCAGAGGAGGCGAATGTAAGTATTCACGCTCCCTGAAGCGACAACCACATTGTCTACTTTTCTGAGACTAAATGATACGGAGATCGGGCGAGGTTGAGGAGGTGTCGCTCGAGGTAAATCAATCGATGTACCTTCTTCATCAACACTTTCTGCCGCTCGCCGAACCCAAGATTCATCCTGAGTAAACGCGAGTTCGGTCGCGGTTTCTGTAATTTCGTGCAAATAAATCTTCATGTTAATTCGACTCGACTCTATTTGAGTCGATCCGGTTTACTTGAAATCCGGATTAAAATCAAAGGAGAATCTTGACGCCCATTGTTTTCTAGGGAGTCTCTAACGAGAGCCTTTCCTGAGTTTCCAAATCATCTGCTTTTGTTTGAGTAGGGGAGTGTTTTGATAATTCATTCCTAAAAACGCTAGAGGGTTTGTATTAAGTGCCTGGATTGTTTCGTGAAATAAGGTAGAGATGGTTTTGTTTTGTGATTTTGCTTCAACCTCAAGCCATTGAAAATAAGCGTCGGTGAGGAGAGTTCCTCCACCTGCGAGTTCGCCACTAGGGAGGCGAGATGCTTGGTTTTGGTAACGGACTTGAAGAGGACCAAAAGAAGTGGTTTTTGTGCGAGTGCCTGCAGCAGGCGTACAGTCAGATACAAAGCAGATGCGCTCCGGGGAGTGGAGCTTCTGAGTCCAGCGGATCAAAATGGGGTCTACATGGACTTGATCGAGGATGAGCTCTAAGTAGACGTCTGGATTGCTTAAGGCTGCTCCTAGGGGGCCGGGGGCTCGATGATGAAAGGGAAGGGCATTCCACGCATGAGTCACGCCTTGAATTCCTTGCTGAAAAGCCAGTTGGGCTTGTTCTGTGGTTGCGCGCGAGTGGCCGAGAGAGAGAGCAATTTTTCTTTTTTTTGCCCAACGGACTAAACGGTGGAGTTGTTGGGAGGATAAAAGCTCGGGCGCAAAAGTGAGGATTTTGAGAGTGTGATGGCTTGCATTCCAAAGTTGTTTGAGTTCTTCAAAAGAGAAAGGGCGAATAGTATGAGGGGGGTGTGCGCCACAAGCCGCAGGATGAAGAAAGGGGCCTTCGAGATGAATCCCTAGGGGAATGGCACCTTTTTCTGCGTGAGTGAAAGATCGAATCCAGCTTCCAAGGCGCTGGACTGTCTCTAAAAGTTGAGAAGGTTGCTCAGATAGGGTGGTTGGGCAAAATGCTGCGATCCCTTTTTTCCAAAGCTTTTCAGATAGAATGTCGAGGTCTCGAGATTGGGCAGACATTAAATCAATGCCGAATGCACCGTGGAAATGAAGGTCGACTGCTCCCAATGTTTGAGCTAAAGTCTTGCTCGGTACATTTCCACTTTTAATCTTGACGGCACTTTTGCAGCGTGGCACCCAACAGAAGGTATCACGTCTGAGCCAAGCAGTCTGCTACGAAACTGAAAAAGTTGAAATCTTCTCAAGTTGAATTAATAAGTTATTGTAACCAACGTTGTAATGGAAAAAAGAGGTAACCGATTCATGGGCACACAGAAAGCTTCCTCAACCGGCAAAACAGGGAAGTCGATGCGGAAGAATGCCGTAAAGCAAAAAAGTTCAAAATCGGTATCTAAGCTTTCATCTATTAAACAAGCTCTTTTTGGGGGAGCTGCTGATAAGAAGGTCGTCCCTGGGTCTGCAGCAAAGGGACCTAAAAAAGAAAGTGCTAAGCCAGTTGCTCACAAAAGTTCTGTTGCTAAGGATGTTCATAATAAGGACCATAAGGCGGTGGCAAAAGAGCGTCCTGAGTTATCGGGGCATTCAACTGGGGCGTCTAAGCATGCTGCTTCAGTGAAAACGCCGGTAAAAGCACCAGAGAAGATGCCAGAAAAAGCAAAAGCGCTCTCTCATGCTCATTCTTCTACTCCGGTGCCTGCTCAGCAAAAAAAGCCTGCTCGAGCTGAGTCTTCTAATAAAAAGGCAGATTCTGAAGGTGTGACTAAAAAAGGAGCTGCTGGGGCCTCGAGTCGAGTCGGCGTTTCTGCGTCACTTCGTGGAAATTATCTTGAAGCAGGCGAATCTGTTTGTCGCGAAGTCGCATGTGAAGGGCTGGCTACTTCTGCTGGGTATTGCCGACTTCACTACATTAAAAATTGGAAAAAGATTAAGCGTAAAGAAGTGATTCTAAGAGAAGGTAAGCTCAATCAATACATCGAAGAGTTGGTTGCAAAATATCCTGATAAATATATCGAAGCGATTCGTCACGATTTAGCTAGTGATAAAGATTTTGCCAAAGTTATTTACGATCTGGATCTCGATGAGTCGTTGGATGAGTTTGATACAGATGGAGAGAACTCGGATCACATCATTGATTCCATTAAGCGGGATTTTGATGATGATGGAGACTCTGGTTTCTAAGAAGTTGTTGTTTTCCTAATAAAAGAAGGGGGGATTATATGGGAGTTCAAACGAATTCGGGTCGTCGTGTATCGTGTGGTCTATTTTTAGTTTTGAGTGTGGGTTGGGCAACCTTGGCTTTTGCTGATTTTTCTTCGAATGTGATTTACGGAGGAGAAGATAATCGACACGAGCCATTTGAAGTTTCTGAGACTTTTCGAAAAATATCGACGTCAGTTGCAGGGAAGATTCCAAAATCAGTGATGTATCCTCGAGGAGGCGGGTACTTTCTTGATCAGATTTCATTAGGGAGACGCTATTGTAGCAAGATCCGTTTTTCTGAACAGGTGATGGGTCCAGAGTGCACAGGTTTCTTGGTTTTTGATGATCTTTTGGTGACCGCAGGTCACTGCATGAAAGAAGATGCGGATTGTTCAAATTTTTATTGGGTTTTTGATTATAGTTTGAAACGGTCTGGCGATACTTCTTATACTACGATTGGAGAAGATCGTGTGTATCGATGCGCAAAAGTTGCAGCAAGAAAAGTGAGTCTTTTTGATGGAGTGGATTACACCATTGTTCAACTTGATCGAAAAGTGAAGGATCGTGATCCTCTTGTAATGGATTTGAAATCAGAAATTACTCAAGGGCTCGCGGTTGCTGTGATTGGTCATCCGTCTGGTATTCCATTGAAGGTCACTGATTCGGGGACAGTGGTTTCTAGTCAATCGCCAAATTATTTTGAGACGAATTTAGATGAATTCAGAGGGAATTCTGGTTCTCCTGTTTTTGATGCGACCTCAGGAAAAGTGATCGGTATTGTGTCGAGTGGTCAGAGTGATTATGTTTGGGATACAGATGGTCAATGCAAAGTGCCTCGCGTCTGTCGGCTTGAAGATCGTTGCCATTGGTCACTTTCTTCCCGCGTCAAGAATCTTCAAGAAGATTTTGAGAAGCTTGTTCCTAGAAGGTTATTTAATTGATTCTCAGTTTAATTTTTTGCAATCGAGGGAAGCGACGGTCGTCTCAGGTTTAATCCGTCGCTTCGACTCTCTGCCTCTCCGAGGACCCCGGATCAAGCACCGTCCAACGAGCATTTCTCCCTGGATCAAACTCAGAGTAAAAAACTTGCGTCGAAAACGGATCTTTCGAGCTTACCCAAATCGCCCCAGCGCACATTTTACATGGCTTGAGTGTAACGAAAATCTTTGAACCTCGAGGAATGGGTTTTCCGGTGCGATAAAAATGTTCCTGCACCAAATTGAGTTCAGCATGCAAGGTGCGGTTCAAAGCATTGGTATTGATGGCGCAAGAGAGGACTTCGTTTTTCTCAGAAACTAAGATCGCAGCAATTTGCCGATCTCTTAAATATCGAGGTGCATCTTGTGGCCAATGCTGTGGGATCGTCTCGGCAAGATCTCCTGCTAATTTCAAAAAATCAGTTTCTGAATGAGCCGTTTCACAAAAAGGAGGGAACGGGCGTTCTGTCTTTTGATCGACCTCTACCCATTTTAAATCTTCTGGGACTGGTCTCAAATTTGAGTCCACATGAGTCCTAAAATCCAAAGACGCCGTCAGACGTTTAGCTGAAACTTTGACTGCGCCATAGCAAAGCTCCGTAGGATTCTCGTTCGAATAAATGCGACTCCTCAGGATCTGCCGTGCTTTCTGTGGAGCGATTTCATAAATTCCCTGAATTAATCTGAGTATAGAAGACGAAGGCTCATAAACACTTCGAGAATATTGATGATAAAAAACCGTATTCTCAAAGTAAAGAAATGAAAACGGCGAGCTCTCTCGGTCATTTCTAGAGCTGCAGAGCCGTTTTTCTAATTCAGTGCCAATCGACTGAGCTAATTCTTGAGATTCTGTCATTGGCGCACGTTTGGAGACCATTATTGAAGAGTTCCGCCGCCCGTGCCATGCCCTGAATCATTGACCGCTTTTTTAGCTCTTTCAGCCGTAAAGAACAGATCTTCGGTTTCTTTTTCTTCCTGCTCTAAATGTTTTTTATGATCAGGATCATTTTTAGCCAGCCATTCATCCGTCATTTGGTCGAGATGAGGATTGGCTTTATCGATCTTTAAATAAACCTGACGTCGCTCTGTTTTTACAACTGTCCAATCAAAGGGAACGTCCTCAAGAACTGAAAGAGTGTCTTCGGCCAAGCGATCGAGTTGTTCAGGCTGTTTCGGATCTAAAAGCTGTTCGTAAAGAATGCCAATCGAATCGACACACGATTTTAAAATGTCTTCGAGGGTAGGAGAGCTTGCCTTGGGGTCAAAATCGCAGCTCGCATAAACAGAGGTCGCGCTCAGTTGATTTTTTTGAAAAACCGAAACACAGAGAACGACTTCAGCGGGGTCCACTTGACCGCTCGCTTCAAACCAAGCGGCATTTCCAGTCCTTGCGCTCAGGGCTTTGAGGCCTTCATCAAAGTTGGTGTTAAAAACCTCTCCTACCAAGCGTAAATAATCGATAGGGAGGCTGCTGGACCGGGAAGTGCTTCCTTTTCTTGTTTCCATAAGGTGCTATTCCTTTCCAAAATTAACGCATAAAGTAAAGTTAAATGATCCCCTTAGGGAGGTCATCCAGCCGAGGTAGTTCCTGTAATTTGACGGTAAATTCTAAGGTCCTCAATCCTCGTTTCACTTTCACTCGCATCGTGCCTCCGGGAGGGCGGGGCTTCAGCTTAGCCAGGATTCTTTCGACATCGTAATTATCGGCTACAGAGCTGGCTTCAACCGCAACGATAATATCTCCTTGTCTCAAGCCTGCGCGATCTGCTGGGCCATTTTCTACGAGATTATACACCAAGACGCCAGGTGTAGGTGGGAGATCATAGTACCTCTCAAGTTGGGGGGTCATGCGCTCACCTAGGATTCCAAGCCAGGGGCGAGGCACACGTCCATATTGTTTTAGGTCCGGGATCAAGCGTTTCGCTTCATTGATGGGGATCGCAAATCCCAGGCCGCCGCTTTGGCCGGTACGTGAAAAAATCACCGTATTGATACCGACGACTTCCCCTTTTAAATTAAAAAGTGGGCCGCCGCTATTGCCGGGATTGATCGAAGCATCCGTCTGCAAAAAGTTATCAAAGGGTCCTTGGCCGATCGTTCGATTTTTTGCGCTAATAATTCCTAGAGTCACTGTGTGTTGAAGTCCAAAAGGATTTCCTACGGCAAAAACGGATTCTGCAATTCGAACATGATCCGAATCTCCTAGAGGCACTGGTGTTAGATCCGAAGGAGCGAGTTGATTTTTGGCGCGGATCTGGAGCAATGCGATATCCATCTTTTGATCAGAGCCAATAATTTTTGCTCGAAATTGGCGTTTATCTAAAAGCGTAACTAAAACTTCAGATGCATCTTGAGTGGCGTGCTCGACCACATGATTGTTAGTGAGGATGAATCCCTGAGAATCAATAATGAAACCTGAACCCAGTGAAGTTTGCTTGTGTTCTTGAGGAATTCCCCAGAGGCGCAAAAACTCATCCATTCCAAAAACCTCAGTGGTTGTGATCGTCGTCGTACTGATGTTGACCACGCCTGGGAGAATTTTTTCAACCAATCCAGGCAGATCTGTACCTGTAGGAAGCGGTGCAGCTTGAGTTAGGGGCGCAAAGGTAAATACAAGAAAAGCTATTTTTTTCGATATTCGCATCAACATAGGCTCCACATTTTAATCTCTTCAGTGATGTTTTTAAAGCTCATTTGAGTTGACGATCGGATTGAGTTATTACATGGATTTACTATGCGTGAAGTCGTCATTGTTGGTGTGGCTAGAACGGCGTTTGGTAGTTTTCAGGGGGCTCTCTCCTCCGTTTCCGCCCCTCAGTTGGGCTCTACAGCGATCAAAGCCGCACTGAAACGTGCCGGCGTTTCGCCTGATCAAGTTTCAGAAGTCATTATGGGCAATGTTCTGAGTGCCGGTGTTGGGCAAGCTCCAGCTCGCCAAGCAGCGATCGCTGCAGAAATTCCAAAGTCAGTTCCTGCTCTGACTATCAATAAGGTTTGTGGTAGTGGAATGAAAGCAATCATGCTCGCCACCCAGTCCATTCTTCTCGGTGATAGCGATGTAGTCGTTGCAGGGGGGATGGAAAATATGAGCCAAACTCCATATTATCTTCCAACGGCTCGTAATGGTTTTAGAATGGGCAATCAAACCGCAGTCGACGGAATGATTCACGATGGTCTTTGGGATCCCTACAATCATCAACACATGGGAAATTGTGGTGAACTCTGCGCAAAAGAGCGCAACTTCAGCCGCAAAGATCAAGATGATTTTGCGATCGAAAGTTTTCGTCGTGCTCAAGAGGCTCAAAAAATGGGTAAGTTTGGAGCCGAAATCGTTCCTGTTGAAGTGGCTGGACGTAAAGGCGAAGTCACTTTGTTTCAAGTCGACGAAGGCCCTGCTAAAGTACAATTTGATAAAATTCCCGCGTTGAAACCTGTTTTTGATAAAAACGGAACCATCACTGCGGCCAATGCTTCTACGATTAACGATGGTGCCGCCGCTCTCGTTTTGATGTCTCTCGACAAAGCAAAACAACTTGGGGTCAAGCCCTTGGCTCGAATCGTTTCTTATGGATCCTACGCACAAGATCCACTTTGGTTTACCACTGCTCCTGCCGAAGCGATGCGTCGTGCAGCTAAAAAAGCAGGATGGGAAATGAAAGACATCGATCTTTTCGAAGTCAATGAAGCTTTTGCTGTAGTCTCTTTGGCAGCTCAACGCGAACTCGAAATCTCCATGGATCGACTTAATGTATGGGGTGGGGCGATTTCTCTCGGGCACCCTATTGGCGCCAGTGGTGCTCGCATTGTGGTTACCCTTCTTTCAGCTCTTCAAGATCGTGGTCTCAAGCGCGGTATGGCAAGCATTTGTATCGGGGGTGGCGAAGGCACCGCTCTCTGTATTGAACGACTGTAATTCGATACTCATCGGAGGATATCATGAGTAAAGTGGTTAAAAGTGCCATCGAAGCGGTGCAGGATATTCCCGATGGAGCAACTCTGGCGATCGGGGGGTTTGGACTTTGCGGGATTCCCGAAAACAGTATTGCCGCATTGGTCGAAAAAGGGATCAAGAATCTCACCTGTATTTCGAATAATGCGGGGGTCGATGGATTTGGGATTGGTTTGATGCTCGAACGTCGCCAAGTCAAAAAGATGATCTCAAGTTATGTCGGAGAGAATAAGCTTTTTGAACAGATTCTTCTTTCAGGAGAGCTCGAAGTTGAACTCACTCCGCAAGGAACCTTGGCCGAAAAATTGCGTGCCGGAGGAGCTGGGATTCCCGCATTTTTTACACCCACTGGAGTAGGTACCCTCGTAGCTGAAGGCAAAGAAGTGCGAGAATTTGACGGTCGCAAATACGTGCTGGAGCGAGCTCTTACAGCTGATTTTGGAATCGTTAAAGCGTGGAAAGGCGATACGATGGGGAATCTCATCTTTCGTCGAACCGCTGCTAACTTCAATCCCATGTGTGCAATGGCAGGTCGGATCACCATCGCCGAAGTCGAAGAACTGGTTCCAGCGGGAACCTTTGATCCTGATCAGATCCATCTCCCAGGGATCTACGTGAAGCGAATTTTTCAAGGTAAAAACTACCAAAAGCGAATCGAAAGGAGAACTCTCCGTGCCTCTCACTAGAGAACAGATCGCTCAGCGGATCTCGCAAGAACTCAAAGACGGTTATTATGTGAATCTTGGCATTGGGATTCCTACCTTAGTGGCGAACTATATTTCAAAGGGAATTAATGTCGTTCTACAAAGTGAAAATGGTTTGCTTGGGATCGGGCCTTATCCGACCGAAACCGAAGTGGATCCTGATGTGATCAATGCAGGGAAAGAGACTATCACCACTTTGCCTGGATCTGCCTGTTTTTCGAGCGCCGAGAGCTTTGCTATGATTCGAGGCGGTAAAGTAGATCTCACCGTTTTAGGTGCGATGGAAGTCGATGAGACCGGAAGCATCGCCAACTGGATGGTTCCCGGAAAAATGGTCAAAGGCATGGGCGGAGCGATGGATCTAGTTGCTGGTGCTCGCAACGTGATTGTGGCCATGCAGCATATTGCTAAAGATGGATCGAGTAAGATTCTTCCACGATGCACGCTTCCGTTGACGGGAGTGGGCGTGGTTCAGAAAATTGTTTCTGAACTCGCAGTGATCGATGTTATCCTAGAAGGGACGGGACGAAAACTCGTGCTTCGTGAACGTGCACCTGGCGTGAGTGTCGAAGAAATTGTTCGATCCACGGCGGCGCAATTACATGTTCCGGCCGAAGTGCCTGAAATGCGTTTTTAAGGTTTGTGATGGTTCACGAAATGGCTCGTGTGAGTTCACTCGCTATTTCGACGAATTGACTAATCCTTTTGGGAAGAACTGGACAGACGCCGTATCATCGCCAATCAGTTTTGCTGATCCATGAAGTTCAATTGCATAGCCGGATGAAAGATTGAGCGGAATCGGTGAATCAATCGCATAGATATCAGTCTGATACCCGACGTAAGTCCAACCATCCGTTTCGTTTTGTGGAATCTCGACCGAATTTTTTGGGTCACCGCCGACATTGCGAGTGACACGAATCGTTGAGGTGTCTGGCTCTTGTTCTACAAAAAGATAACGAGTTCTCATCGCAAGTTTGGTGCTTTGGAGATTTTCAGAAAGATCACTAAGAATCGAACTCACGCTTTGATTGCAGATATTATAGCTTTTTCCGTTTAATACATTAGCCATATTGATATAACGAGTGCCCGCATACGCACCATTGCCTAAGCAGTTGGTCGAGTTAGAAGGAGAGACTGCTGCAAAGAATTTCATTTGATGAGTAGATGGGCGGATGCTCAGGAGTTGATTTTTGTAATAATCAAAACTGATCTGGCCGCTAGCACAGGTTTTTCCAGGAGCACCTGCTTCATGTAGAGAAGTACAGGGAGGCGCATTCAAAAGATCGCAAGGAGCAGTGAACTGATTTCCGTCACCATCATTGCGGTAACACATGTTGACTCGAGAAGTGTCTTGCCCGTTTCCTACGACAAAAACCACTAAGAGCGCATCATCTCTTAAAAAACTCGTCCCTTTGAGGCTATTTTTAAAAGCAGAAGTGAGAGTTTCTAAACCGGGTTCGGATCCATTGCTCGTAGCGCTCGGAAAAATAAAATCATTGTAATCGGCTGGAAATCGAAACAAAGATGAAAGCACAGTGCCTCGACCATGAGGAGATGCGCCTGGATAAGGAGCCATCCATTTTTCTCCCCAATTGCTATCGTATTGAGAAGCCATGATCTGATCGAGAGAGCGTTCTGTAGTCAAAGGAATCGTCGCAAAATGATAATCCCAATCCTTCCCTTGAAGATCGGTGAGAAATTGAGGGATCTGCTGCGCTAAAGAAGAATAAATTTCGAGAACCGATCCTGTGTCGTCTTCAACCAATAAAATATCGACTTTAGGTGGAATAGAATAAGTTCCAGGAGCCTTCTGAGCAACTTGCGAAGGAGAAACGACAAAGCTTTGTTTTCCGCATCCTCCTAAAAGGATCCCCATTGTGAGGGGAATGAGGGGGATTACAGGAATCCATTGTTTCCAAGTTTTCTTCCATTCACTTGTATTCATAAAAATTCACACACTTTTCCCTGGATTCAAGTAAGGCAAGGAGGGTGCCAAAAAGGGGTTTAAATTTAGCGCGAGATTTATTTGAAAAAGTTTATTTAAAACAATAACCTATATGTAAGGTGTGTTGGCTTGGTCTTGAGATCTCAATTCAAGCTCAATCTAAAAGCCAGCAGCGAGGCAAACAACTGTCAATGGATGAGACAGCTTCGGGGAGCAAGTCAGAAGGGATTAGGCCGAAATGGAAAACACAGGAAAGGTTTTATTCGGAGATGATGTTCCACAGTGGTATGTCGCATTTGGAGAGCGCTGGGAAGGGCCACTCACGGCATCAGCCGTTTATAAAAAGGTGCTCAACCAAGAAATCACGTGGGCTCACTATGTTTGGAAACCTGGCAAATCGAACTGGGAACGCATTTGTGATCTCCCAGAGTTTCATGTTGCTGTTCCTCCGCTGCCTACCAAAGTTCCCTCTTTAAATAAAACAACCGTTAAGTCTAGTGCACGTCAAAGTATACCGCTCACTCCTCCCGAAGAAAAAAGTGGCATCTGGTTCATCTACGATCAAGGCACTCAATTGGGCCCGTTCCGAAATAATGAGATGTTCGGATTTATCCAGAGCGGCCGAGTTAACGGAAGTATTTTTGCTTGGCGAGATGGGATGGATAATTGGGAACGACTCGAAAAAATCGATATTTTTAAAGAATCAGTTTCGGGATCTAAGAAAAAAGTCGATCAGCGTGGCACACCTCGTCGTCCCTTAGTTGCTAAAATCCTCATGGCCAAAGGTGATCAGCTGGTCATTGCGATTTGTCGTGATATTAGTATTGGTGGCCTTCAGGTGTTGACCGACCGAATTCCAGGTCCTGTGGGTTCGATCGTGAAAATGAATGTCAGTATGGTCGGCAAAAAGACTAGTAAAACAATTGGCAAAACGAAGATCGAGCCTTTTGTGGCAGAAGGTGTTATCGTCCGGATCTTGGAGGATGGCCGTGGGTTCAGTTTTAGATTCAACCAACTATCAGACACCGCCAAGCGAGCCATTGAAGCCTACATTCATGCAACCAGCGAATGAACTTGGAGTGATTCAGCCTAAGGGATTTCCTGGGCTGCCAGAGGGGTGGGTTTCCAGTTGGGAAACTTTTCCCTCCTCCGATGGTAAAACACGACTTTTTGGTGTTCTGCATCACCCGCACGAAGATCTTTGGGCAGGTCCTCGCACCTTGCTCGTCGTGCATGGGATGGGAGAGCATTCCGGCCGTTACCTGCATTTTCCTTATTATTTAGGGAACTCGGTCGACGCAGTTTATGCCTATGATCATCGCGGACATGGGCGATCCGAGGGGCTTCAGGGACATATCGATCAGTTTGATGCGTTCACCGAAGATCTCAAACTCGGAATTCGTCGTTTAGACGAGCGACTCAAAAATCGTTTTGGAAAATCCGAGATTCATCTTTTTGCTCACAGTTTGGGCGGATTGATCGCTCTACAAGCATTGTTTTCGGATTCAAAACTTCCTATCGAATCTGTAGCTCTTTCGGCTCCATTGCTGGGAATTCGAGTAGAAGTTCCGTTTGTTAAAAAATTTGCCGCAGTAACCTTGTCTCGACTTTGGGGGTCGCTCCAACTTTTATCTGAAGTGAATGCACGTTACCTTTCTCATGATCAAGAAGTCGTTCAAGCTTATCTCAAAGACCGTCTAGTTCACAAAAAAGTGACTCCGCGGATGTTTACTGAAATGACCGCAGCTATGGAAAATGCGCGTAAGCGCGAAATCGGATGGGAGTATCCGGTTCTCATGCAGCTTCCAGAAGAAGATCAAGTTACGAATTCTGAAACTGCAATTCACTTTTTTCGAGCACTGAAGCATCGAGACAAGCTTTTAAAAACATATCCCGGATTCTTTCATGAGTCTTTCAACGAAGTCAGGAAAGAACTCCCATTTGAGGATTTACAAAAATGGCTGAATCAACATCAAAAAACCACTTAATCCAACTCATTCGTCAAGTCAGTTATCGAGAAGGGGATTTTACTCTCGCTTCTGGCCAAAAGAGTAAATTTTACGTTGATCTTAAAGCAACTACTTTGCATCCCGATGGAGCTTTTTGGATTGGGCAGTTTGCGGTTGAAGTGCTCGTTAAAGAAAAATGGGTCGTTGAGGCAGTAGGCGGATTGACCTTAGGTGCAGATCCTCTGGCTACAGCGATCTCTTTGGCTGCACGTGAAAAAGGTCTGGTTTGGCCGGCTTTCATTGTTCGTAAAGAAGCAAAAGATCACGGCACCTCTCGATACATTGAGGGGATTGAAAATTTAAGACCAGGTGCTTCGGTTGTTGTTCTTGAAGACGTAGTGACTACCGGTGGTTCGAGCTTAAAAGCCATCGAGCGCCTTCGCCAAGCGGGTTACAATCCAGTAGCTGCTCTCACGGTCGTCGATCGAGAACAAGGCGGAGCCGAAAAAATCCGTGAAGCTGGCGTTCAGTTTTTATCGCTCGTGAAGTTGAGCGAAGTTCAAAATTTGCGTTAAGTATTGGCCGGCCTGGATACTGCAGTGCCTGAGTGCGGGGGTAGAAAAGGATTTTCTATGAACTCTTGTAATACTAGGACTGCAGTGACCAGCATCTTCACTTTTTTGACTTTCTTGTTCCTCGGGCAAGCTGCTTTTTCGGAAACTCGAGCAGCACCCTCTGCCACTTGCTCTTATATTTTTAGATATGCCACCGGTCTTTCTAAAGTTCTTATGGATACTCTGACTTTTGTCGAGACTCAGCCACTCAAGTTAGGGGAGTGTGAAACGACCGAAAAAACAAATGGCCCTCTTGCCTGCGCCACGAATTGTCAGGGAGTTCCACTTTGTCTTTTAGTTTTTGAAGGTCCTCCAGGTTTGAAATCCACTGATGTTTTAGAAAAGCTCAAAGAAAAGCCCGTGATTCATTCAGCAGAAAATTCAGGGAATTCCGGAATCACCCCTTCGACCCCGTCTCCTGAACCGTCGCGCTCGGAGCGTATTGAGCTCTATCGCCAATATTAAAGGATCGTATCGCCTCGGAACGATCGGTCATCGATTTCCGGATAATCAACCGTGTAATGCAGTCCACGGCTTTCTTTTCTTAAAAGAGCACACTGGACAATCAGATCCGCCACTGTGAGGAGATGTCTCAACTCGATTAAATCTTGGGTGAGTACAAAATCCCAATAGTAAGCATTCACTTCTGCTTTGAGAATCTCAAGTCTTCGTTGAGCGCGCTCGAGGCGATGGTTGCTTCGAACAATGCCGACATAATTCCACATCAAGTGGCGGATCTCATGCCAGTTGGCTGTGATATCGATTTGTTCTTCGATCTCCACCGCGTGACCGGCATCCCATTCCGGGAGAAGGATCTCGATCGGCTTTTCACTCCATTTTGCACTGAGTTTTTCACTTAATTTTTGAGTCGCATGTTGGGCAGCTCGGTGGGCAAAGACCACTGCTTCAAGCAAGGAATTACTTGCAAGTCGGTTGGCTCCATGTAGCCCTGTGCAGGCCACTTCGCCGACCGCATATAATCCTTCAATATTCGTCTGAGCATGTTCATCGACGAGTACGCCTCCGCAAGTATAGTGAGCAGCAGGCACTATAGGGATCGGTTGTTGAGTGATATCTATCCCATGAGTTTTGCAAGTTTCGTAAATGTTTGGAAATTTCTTTTTGAGTTCCTCTGCTGGGATTGATGTCGTATCCAAATGGACATTTCGATCACCCGTACGTTTCATTTCCATATCAATTGCACGTGCGACAATATCACGAGGGGCAAGTGAACCCATCGGATGGTGGCGTTGCATGAATTCTTCGCCTTTTCGATTTTTTAAGACAGCTCCTTCTCCTCGCATCGCCTCTGAAATGAGAAAAGTACGAGCATTGGGGTTAAAAAGGCACGTCGGATGAAATTGCATGAACTCCAGATTCGCTACTCGAGCTCCAGCTCGGTAAGCCATCGCAATTCCATCACCGGTGGTGGTGTCAGGGTTGGATGTATAAAGATACACTTTGCCTGCTCCTCCGGTGGCAAGGACGGTGATGTCCGCAGCGAGCGTGACAATTTTTCTTGTTTGAGTATTGAGAGCGTACGCACCTAGGCAGCGTCCTGGTTTTCTCCAGCGTTTAAAAAGTTTACCTTCAGTGATTAAATCAATGGCGACGTGATGATCTAAAATACGGATTTGAGGTGTTTGGCGAACTTGATCGAGCAATGCCCGTTCAATTTCCCATCCTGTTAAATCGTCAGCATGAAGAATTCGCCGTTTTCCATGTCCACCTTCTCGGTGGAGATCAAAAACTTCAGTGGGATCCACTGTTGTTTCGGATTTTGTAAAACAGACGCCAAGATCAATGAGTTCTTGGACTCGGCTCGGTCCTTCCTTTACGCAAAGTTCAACGACAGATTCATGACAGAGGCCTGCTCCAGCACGGAGGGTGTCTTGTTGATGTTCTTCAAAGCTATCTTGTTTCGACCAAACCGAAGCGATTCCTCCTTGAGCATAGCGAGTGGAACCTTCCATGGGATCGGCTTTGCAAACAAGAGTGACCTGAACATCAGACACAGCTGCCGGAAATTCGGGTCGCGCAAATTTCAGAGCCGCACTCAGTCCGGCAATGCCTGTTCCGAGAATCAAAATCTGGTAAGACATAAAAGTGTGATATCATGAATTAGAATGAAGGCGAAGAATACGCCCAGCACAGGTAGTTCCTTTTTAGATGATTGGAAGCGACGCGAACGCACCGAAAGTAAAGCTTCCTTGTCAGCGCAAAATGCTCGTGACGCGTTGACACCAGAAGCTGCACGTGTCGTTGCAGAGATGAGCACTCAAGCTCTCCGCGCCAACTATCAGGCGATTGCTAAACAAGTCGATGGCCTGGATCTTTTACCCATGGTCAAAGCCAATGCCTATGGGCATGGAGCTGTGTGGGCCGCACGGACTTTGTTGAATCTCTCTCAACTTTATGCCTTGGGAGTTGCAACCCTCCAAGAGGCACTCGAACTCAGAAACGGCTTGGGGCAGTCCGGTCGTCGCACACGAATTATTGTTTTCTCAGAATGTGCGGATTGGAATGAGAACAAAGGCCAGTTTTGTGAGCAATATGCGATCACTCCTGTCATCGCGAGCGAAGAAGATTGGACTTCTTTTGTTCGAGGTGGATGGAATGAACGGCTTTCATATGAACTTAAATTTAATACCGGGATGAACCGTCTTGGAATCCCCGTATCTCTCGCAGGACGTTTGGCGAGATTTTTTGAAAAGCTGCCAGTCAATGCTCATCCAGACGGTATTTTCAGTCATCTCGCGATGGCAGAAACGCCTGAGTCCCATTTGAGCCGGCAACAGCGCGAAAAATTTTTAGCACTCCGAACTGAATTAGCTTCGGCAGTTCCTGCTGCACGATTTCATCTCGGAAACAGCGCAGCTATTTGGAAAGAAAAAAATTGGAGTCTCAAAGAATGCACGGATGTTGTGCGTCCGGGGCTTTCTCTTTACGGAGTGCTTCCCTGGGCGGGAGCACCTGCTCGGGGAATTGTGCCTGTGATGACTCTTAAATCCAGAGTGATTTCTAGTCATCGACTCAAACCGGGTGAAACCGTAGGTTATGGCGGTCGTTATAAAGTGGGGCCTAAGTCTCAAGTGATTGCTGTCGTTGCAGCTGGATATGCCGATGGAATTCATCGAACCTTAAGTGGGACCGACTCTGCTCCGGGGGGCTACGTCTGGCTTCGAGGAAGGGAACAGCGGATTTTAGGCGCGGTCAGTATGGATATGTGTACCGTGTCTAGCTCTCCTGAAGTTCAAGTAGGGGATTGGGTCGAATTTTTAGGACCCTCGGTAGATGCGTGGGCCCAAGCTGCGCGTGCGGGCACGATCCCTTATGAACTTTTGACTTCTGTATCGGGCCGGGTACAAAGGGTGTATGACTAGTTCTGATCATTCTACGGGAAATGAGAATCAGGTGGCAGACGTCTACCTTCAGGGGATTCATAAAAGCTTTGGAGACGGCAAATACCCTGTGCTTCGGGGAATTGATCTCCGATTTCCTGCAGGCAAGCTTACGTATATTCTCGGCCCTTCGGGAGCTGGAAAATCCGTCATTTTGAAGCATATTTTAGGACTGCTTCAACCCGATGAGGGAGAAGTCTGGGTTGCCGGGACCGCTCTTTCTTCTTTGCGAGGAGGTGAATTAGCCTCTCATCGAAAAATTTTCGGAATGCTTTTTCAAAACTCGGCACTTTTTGACGATATGACGATTTTTGAAAATATTGCTTTTCCCTTAAGAGAGCACACTGATTTCTCAGAAGCCGAAATTGAACGTCGAGTGACTCAAACACTTGCAATATTGGGAATGACGACAGGCTTTGATAAATTTCCCAATGAACTTTCAGGGGGAATGAAAAAGCGCGTTGGCCTGGCTCGTGCGATCATTCGTGAACCTCGTATTCTTCTTTATGACGAGCCTACGACGGGTTTAGATCCTGTGACTCGCACCACAGTGGACGAGCTTATTGAAACATTAAAGCGCGAATTGAACCTGACTTCGATCGTGATCAGTCATGATATTCCTTCGGCACTTCTCTTGGCAGATCAGATTGCATTTCTTCATGGAGGCAAAATCGTTTTCTGGGGAGTTCCTGAAGAATTTAAAAAATCAGATCACCCTGCTATTCGAGCTTTTCTTGAAGCCGAAGAGCGCGGAGTGCGTGCTTTTGAAGCCGTAAAAAATTCCAAAAGTTAAAAGTCGGAGACTGATTTCCTATGAGCAACACATCATCTGAGAAGTGGCTCGTTCGAAGTGAAAAAAATCAAATTACGGGTCCTTACGCCCGAGAAAAACTGCGCCAGATGATCTTGGAAGGCCAGCTTGGTCTGCAAGACGAAGTTTGCGCAGGAAATTCTTACTGGATCACGCTTAATGAACCCGAAGAAGTTCGAGCTCAGCTTGATGTGATTGTTTCTCCTCCAGCTAAAAAATTAGATGAAGAAGACACTCAAACCGAAACTGTGCATTCTGTTTCGCTTGAGAACTTCAAGAGTCAAAAAAAAGAATCCGCTGAAATTTGGCGATGTTTCGCATTTTTTCTTGTGTTAGCAATTCTAGTGATCTTGATGAGTATCTTGTCCCGATTCAAAGCTTAAACAATCTTAACGCCGAATGAATGTGCGATTTCCGCGAGGAACATGGGTTTGAGCTTGAGCTGCCTTGGGTCGAGGATCAAGAAATAGAATATCGTTTAATGGGGGATCGTCTTTTTGAATCTTTCCATTAAGGAGATCGAGAATTTGACGTTTGCGATGGTGGAGCTCTGTTTTCCAAACAGGGTGATCCACCTCGACCCAAAGCACTTCTTCTTGAATTCGAATCGCGCGAGAATGCTTCGCAATGATCGGTCCAACGGCTACTTCCCAGCGGCCTAAAGCCTCTGCTTCACGTAACCGTTTGCGCAAGGCGGGGTATTTATTTTGAACGACCGAAAGAATTTCAGTGAGCTGAAAAAAAGCCATGAGATTTTAATTCTAACACAGAAACCTTTTCTTAGTCTTGGGACTTTAGTAGGAAGAAAAAGTGATTCGACAAATACTGAGCTTCGTTTGGGCTCTTACAGGTTGTGGCTATACACTTCAAGGGTCCCATAGCCCAATCCTCGAAAAAGAGGGGATTCGTACGATTTACGTGGCTCCTGTGGTGAATAACTCCTACCAATCGGGAGTTGAAAATAAAGTTTATAATGCACTGCTTAAAAAATTAGCAGAACCCCGAGCAATTCGTTTTGTTCGAAACCTTGCCGAAGCGGATGCTCTTCTTCAAGGGGTCGTTCAAACGGCCTTCTATTCGATGGAAGCACCCACAACAGGCGATCAGCTTCCTAAGTCGCCCGGCACTGATATGGATTTTTCAAAAATTCAGATCGCCAGTGTCTACCAGGGTAAATTAGAGTGTCATTTTTCCCTGACACGAAGAGACCCTCCTCCGGGTAAACCGGCCAAAGTTTGGGGGGCAACTTTCACTCGGACAAAAACATTTCCAGGAGCCAATCAACTGGGTTCACTGGGTACAACTTCGGCGTTGATCAATGAGAGCGAATTTGATCGAAGTATTTCAGAAATGGCACAAGAGATATCTTTGGATGTCAGAGAGTCCATCCTCAACCGTTTTTAATTGAAATGAACTTATGCCCAAACTCGAACCCAAAATCATTCAAAAGGAATTAGAAGACGGGCTTATCTGGCCAGTCTATTGGCTTTATGGCCAAGAGCGAATGAAATCGCGTGAACTTCTCAAGAGGATTCGTCGTGTTGTTTTAGGCGATTCGATAGAGCCTTCAGCCATTCAATTTGCGGAAACCGTCTTAGATGGAAAAGAAGTCTCAGGCGAAGAAGTCGTTGAAGCTGCTCTGAGTCAGTCTTTAGGGAGTCTTCTGACTCAAAGTCCAAACTTAGTGGTGGTCAAAGACGCTCATTTTCTCAAAAATATCGAAACTTTGAGTGAACTCTTTCGTCCTCGAGCGAAAAAATCAGAGCTCAGTCATGTTTGCGTTTTGATTTCTAAAGATCTCGATGGACGAAAAAAGTTTTCAAAAATTCTGGTCGAAAAAGCGGCAGTCGTTCCGTGCGAAGAAATTGCAGAAGCCGATCGCGAAGCGTGGATTCAGTACTTGATGAAACGCAAAAATCTCCAGCTTTCTTTACCTCAAGTGGCTTATCTCACCACGTTAGATCCGTGGAATCTCGATATCGTTGACCAAGAGCTCGAAAAATATTCTCTTTTACAAGGGGATGACCCTTCGTTGGGACAGCTCCCTATCGAAGAACGCTTTCGTAGCGATGATTGGATTGAAGCTTTTTTTAACCGGGATCTTAAGCAAGCTTTAAAACAAGTCGATCATTTTGCCAAACAAGTCGAAGCATCTTTGCCGCTCTTAGGGCTTCTTGCTTGGAATACGCGTTATCTTGCGATGGCTCAGGCAGATTCAGGGCAAGGATTACGTGGGCTAAAGGTGAATCCTTATTTTGTCGAGCGATTGCATCGTTGGAGTAAGCTTTGGAAGCTTTCTGAGGTACTCGATCTGCAGACCGAATTAGCTCATTTGGATTTCAGTTTAAAGCAGACACCCTTAGTGCCTTTGGGAGTGTGGAGTCGGTTGGTGATGAAGTTTTGTCACGCTTGATGAGTGGAGGTTCGGTTTTTTGATCATTTCTGACCCAAAAACCGAACCGAAACTCGATTATTTCGATTTACTGGTGGTCAGCATCGCAGGTAAAGTCTTCTTCACAAAAAGAGTGAGACGGCTGACTTTACGAGCAGCGCGACCTTTTGGAATAGCGCCTTTGCTAGCGGCTTTGCTCAAAGCTTTGATTGCTGATTTGTAAGCAGCTTGGGCTTGAGTCAAGTCCTGGGCCTTGATCGCATCGAAAGCTGTACGAACTGCTGAGCGGGTTGCGCTGCGAACAGTTTGATTACGAGCTTGTCGGTTTTTCGCCTGAGCGGCGCGTTTAGTGGATTTACGTGTATTTGCCATGATGGCATCCTTTCATCACCGGTAATAATAGACTGGTTCGCAGGCGAGAATAGCTAATTCAGTCCACTTTTTCAATAATAAAATCAGAGACCTTGTTGAAGTTGGTGGACGTAAAGAGCCACACCCTCTTCGAGAGAGCGGAAAAGACGAGTGTACCCTTGTCCTCTTAATCGCTCCATTTTAGCTTCTGTAAAGTATTGATAGCGATCGCGAATTTCTTCAGGAGTAGGAATAAATTCAATATTTTCTGTTTTTCCAAGAGCTTGAAAAACAGCTCGAGCAAGGTCCAAAAAGGTTCGTGCTTGACCCGTGCCTAAATTGTAGATCCCCCGAGAGAGGGGCTGCCGGGGGGATTGCTCTAAAGTAAAGTGCAATACATCCACCACATCATCTACATGGATAAAATCCCGTTTTTGGTGACCATCCGATATGCCCGCTCGGTGACTTTGAAAAAGTCGGATTTTTCCTTCTTTTTGAATCTGTTCAAATGAATGAAGGATCACGCTCGCCATGCGTCCTTTGTGGCGTTCTCCATAGCCATACACATTGAAAAACTTGAACCCTGCCCAACGAGGCGGTTTTTGTCCTCGTTTTTCTTGTTCTAAAGCCCAGAGATCAAAGGTTTGTTTAGATTGTCCATAAGGATTCAGAGGTCGAAGTCCTGAAAATATGCTTTCGTTATCGTCGTAACCTAAAGCTCCGTCTCCATAGGTCGCAGCACTGCTTGCATAAATGAAAGGGATCTGGTGCTGAGAGGCGTATTCCCACAGAAACTGTGAATACTTGACGTTGAGTCGGTCTAGGTATTCAAGATCGGTTTCCATCGTGTCGGCGCAGGCACCGAGATGAATTATGGCCGTTGGACGCACGTCTTGGCCAAGTTTTTCTTGGAGAGCCTCGAGATTAACAATAGTCCCGTAATCGATTCCCTTGTGTTCCGGTCTTTCCGTAAAAAACGTTTCACGATCAACTGAAATGACCGGAATACCGCGTTGATTACAGGATTGTACAAATCGGGCGCCGATAAATCCAGCGGCGCCCGTAACGAGCCATGGTCCCTGAGTCTCAGAATTCATTGCGCTATTTTGGATGATTCGAGCAATAAAAGCAATACTGAGCTTTTCTCAAGTTTTAAGAGAAAACGGGGTAAAATTCGTATGATAATCGTAATAATCTTCGTGTTCAGCTCTCTTCAGGAAATTCACTACGCGATAAGTGACGGGAGTCATGATAGCTTCCCAGCCCACCTTGATCAGGTAATTTGAAATCATGATTTGAATGACGAGCTCTGTTGGCCATATTGCTAAGAATGCAACGGGGTAGAAGATCGCAGAATCAACCGCTTCGCCCACAATGGTTGAGCCAATTGTCCTAGCCCAGAGGTGTTTGCCGCCAGTAAAAATTTTCATTTTTGCCAAAGTGTAAGAATTAGCAAATTCTCCGGCAAAATAACCTAAAAGCGAGGCGAGTACGATGCGGGGGGTATTTCCAAATACCGCTTCATAAGCAGCTTGATGAGGCCATTCCGAAGAAGGAGGTAAAGCCACGACAAACCAGCTCATGAAAGTCACAAAGGCCATAGCAGCAAAACCTGCCCAGACCACTTTTCTAGAGCGGGCATAACCATAAACTTCGGTCAGGACATCTCCGAAAATATAACTGATCGGAAAAAATAAAACCCCTGAACCAAAAGTGAACTGGCTTACTTTGGCAATCTTGGCTGAGCCAATCACATTGGAGCAAATCAGAACAGTGACAAAGCCTGCCATGACAAGATCGTAGTATTTAAAGGATCGTTCTGATCGCATAGTCGAGTGTACTCCTCTCAAAAAGTTTAAGATGTCTGAGTCGTTTGAGTTCCTGTTTCATCCTGTGTTAATAGCCTCTAGTATAAAGTGAGAGCTGGCAGAGTTGAACTGGAAAGAGAGTCGGTGAAATGCAAAGGACTATTTTTGCCCAAAAATTTTCTTCAATGGCCGACCTTTTGATTTTAATGGTCATGGGTACCGCAATTTATGGCGTAGTATCGATGGGTCGGGAGTGGCAGGGGCAGTTTCATCCAGTTACGCTGATTTCTCTTTCTTTTTGGGCTCTTCCTAAATACGCTCTTCTCTCGGCGATGAGAGGAATTGCTGCCTATTTGATCTCTCTCTTCTTTACTTTGACGGTAGGTTACATCGCTGCAAAGTCAAAGCCTGCCGAAAAAATGATTATTCCTCTTTTAGATATTCTTCAAAGTATTCCTGTTCTTGGGTTTTTACCTGGATTGGTGTTGGGATTGATTTCACTTTTTCCAAATACTAATACAGGCTTGGAACTTGCTGCTGTGATTATGATTTTTTCAGGTCAAGTTTGGAACATGACTTTTAGTTTTTATTCTTCAGTTAAATCCCTCCCAACCGACTTTCAAGAGGCATCCACTGTTATTGGGTTGAATTGGTTTCAAAAACTATTGCGAGTAGAGCTCCCGTTTTCGGCTGTCAATTTGGCTTGGAATAGTTTGATGTCGATGGCAGGTGGTTGGTTTTTTCTCAGTGTTTGTGAGTCTTTTCCGTTGGGAAATCGTCAATTTCGACTCCCGGGAATTGGTTCTTACATGGCCGTTGCGATTCAAGAAGGAAATCGTACAGCCATGTTGTTGGCTGTGATCACGATGGTTTTTCTCATCGTCACGATGGATTTTTTTATTTGGCGTCCTATTCTTTCGTGGGTGCAACGATTTCGACTCGAAGACGTTCCTGGAGTTGCCCCAGTTGAGCCTCTCATTCAAGTTGTGATTCGAGAATCGAGAATTCTCAGGTGGATTAAACTCACCTTAGCTCATATGGAACTTGCTCGAAGAGAGCGTTGGATGCTTGAGTCCAAAAAAAATGAACAAGATCCTGTGATTATTCTCGAACGAACTGCACGAAAACATTGGTCTGAAATTCGTAATGAAGTTCGACGAGGCTTTCAAAAAATTGGTGAATCAAAAAAAACAATTCGAGTTTTGCGCGTTTTGATGAAAGTAGGTGTTTTAGGGGTAATTTATTTTTGTGTTTACGAATTGTTGAAAATTTTAATGACCGTTTCACCTCAGGAGTGGGGCGTTCTTTTTAAAAATACATTTTGGACTTTAATTCGTGTGTTTTTTGCGTTGGTATTAAGCACATTGTGGGCGGTTCCTGCGGGAATTTGGATTGGGATGTCACCACGGAGAGTGAGAATGTTTCAGCCCATCATTCAAGTGCTCGCCTCCTTTCCGGCGCCTATGCTTTATCCAGTGGTCTTAGCTATTCTTTTTCAATTGAATGTCAGCTTTGATTGGGCTTCGATGTTTCTCATGTTGATGGGCGTGCAATGGTACGTTTTATTTAACGTGCTCGCTGGAGCATTGAGAATTCCGGCAGAACTCGGTTATGCGCTTTCTCTTATGGAAACTTCTCGATGGGATCGATGGAAGACGCTTTATTTGCCGAGTGTGTTTCCTTCTCTTGTGACGGGTTGGGTGAGTGCTGCTGGGGGGGCTTGGAATGCAAGTATTGTGGCAGAGTATTTACAATACCATGGTGAAGTTCTCAAGGCAGGAGGCTTAGGTGCAACCATTAGTGTAGCAGCGGCTAATCAGGATTTTAGAACTTTGGCAGCTAGCCTGACTATTATGGTTCTCGTAGTTGTCCTTTTAAATCGAAGTGTTTGGGCCCGAATTTATCGGATGGTGCAGACGCGTTATCGTCTCGATCTCTAAGGTGGATTTCTCAAGTTCAGTTTTTTTTAGTCAGCTTTGTATTGCAAAAGAGAAGTATTCTCTCGCCCAAACTTCTTGACAACAATTTAAGGTATCAAATAGTCTGAGAATCCTTGGCTACGGTTCTGTGAACTCTCTCAGGGTGAAGTTCACAAAAACAAGGAAAAAGCGAATAAAAATTGAAGAAAAATTTTTCTTTGGTTTCTTGTTCTAGTGAGTTTCCTCGGATAAGGTTTTGGTTAGTGGCTCTTGCCGCAAGAATCGCTGTAATATACCTAAAAGAATAATGATAATCAGCGCATCGACTGCAGAGAGTGCGTTTTTTTTTGTTTCTTATATTTAAAAACTGAGAAGGGGTTCGACGAGCAATGATGCAGGTAGTGAAGCGAGATGGGACACAGGAAGATGTTAAGATCGAGAAGATCCTTCATGCAGTGAATCGTGCTTGCAGAGGGATCGGAGGAACCGAAGCCATTGAAATCGCTAAAAGGACGATCAGTGGTTTACATCAAGGGAGCACAACGCAAGAGCTCGATGATTTGTCGATTGCAAATGCAGTCATGCTCATGGTTGATGAACCTAATTACTCCAAAGTTGCTGCACGGATGTTGGCCGAAAGTATTCGCAAAGAAGTCGGTCGTGATCTTGCTTTTCGAGATTATATTCGTCTCGCATTAGATCTCAATCTTCTGAATGAGCAGATCGGCGTTCTTGCTCAAGAAGATGTTCAAGCTCTCGAGTATGCAATTCGTCATGAGCGGGATGATCTTTTTGAATATTTTGGTCTCAAAACGGTAGCAGATCGTTACTTGCTTCGTCACCCTAAAACCAGAAAATTGATTGAACGTCCACAGTGGTTGTTCATGCGCGTGGCTCTTGGTTTGTCGAATACGATTTCAGAAGCGATCACATTTTACGATATTATTAGTCAGTTCCTTTACATGCCCGCAACGCCGACTCTTTTTAACTCCGGCACTAAGCATCCTCAAATGAGTTCCTGTTATTTATTAACAGTAGGGGATGATAGTCTTGAAGGAATTTATAAGTCGCTTGCAGATTGTGCAAAACTTTCAAAGTTTTCAGGTGGAATCGGAATTGACTGGACTTCTGTACGTGCATCGGGCTCCTTGATTCGTGGAACCAATGGTTTAAGTAATGGCGTGGTTCCGTTTTTGAAAGTTTTTGACTCGTCTGTACATGCGGTCAATCAAGGGGGTAAGCGCAAGGGTGCCGCAGCTGTTTATCTCGAGCCTTGGCATGCCGATATTGAGTCTTTCTTAGAGCTTCGCAATAATACTGGCGCTGAAGAACGACGCACTCATCACCTCAATCTTGCTCTGTGGATTCCAGATCTCTTCATGAAGAGAGTGGAAGGTGGAGAGATGTGGAGCTTATTCTCTCCAAACGATGTGCCTGAATTGAACAACACCTTTGGTGAAGAGTTCGAAAAACATTACGTTCTCTACGAGAATGAATCAAAAGCACTCAAACAAGTTCCAGCAAGAACGCTCTATGCACGAATGATGCAGACTTTGGCTGAGACTGGAAATGGCTGGATTTGCTTTAAAGATAAAGCTAATCTCCGTTCTTCTCAGACAGCAAAGCCCGGCAACGTAATTCATAGCTCGAATCTCTGTACAGAGATTCTCGAGGTGACTTCAGAGAAGGAGACTGCGGTCTGTAATTTAGGCAGCATCAATCTTCCTTCTTTTGTGACTCCTCAAGGTGAGTTTGATTTTGAAAAATTAAAGAGTGTGGTTTCGATTGCTGTGACCTTCTTGGATCGCGTGGTCGACGTTAATTTTTATCCGACTCCTGAAGCAAAAGCCTCGAATCAAAAATGGCGGCCGGTGGGCTTGGGAATTATGGGTCTTCAAGACACATTTTTTAAACTACGTTTGCCGTTTTCTTCAGAGAAAGGCAAAAAGCTCTCAGCTCGGATTTCTGAAACCATTTATTATCAAGCATTGAAAACCAGTATGGGTCTGGCTAAGAAGCAGGGTTCGTTTCCTGCATTCGAAGACTCCCGTTATGTGGATGGAGCTCTTCAGGTTCAGTTGGCAACGCAATATCAAGATTCCATGCCGGAGTTGAATTTTGATTGGGATGCTTTGGCTAGCGAAATTCAAAAAAACGGCGTCCGTAATAGTCTTTTGATTGCGATTGCTCCAACTGCTACCATCGCTTCGATTGTTGGCAGTTATGAAAGCATTGAGCCTCAGATCTCCAATTTCTTCAAGCGTGAGACTTTGAGTGGAGAGTTCTTACAGGTCAATCGTTACTTGATCTCTGATTTGAAAAAAGTAGGCTTATGGAATTCCAGTATTCGTTCAAAGATCATCGAGTCCGATGGTTCTATTCAACGAATTGAAGAAATTCCATCAGAACTCAAAGACCTTTACAAAACCGTTTGGGAAATTTCTCAAAAAGATCTGATTGAGATGGCGGCTGCGAGATCGACTTTTATTTGTCAGTCTCAATCACTGAATCTTTTTATGGAGAGTCCGACAGTAGGTAAATTGTCCTCAATGTATATGTATGCGTGGAAGCAAGGGGTGAAGACAACTTACTACCTGCGTTCACGAGCAAAGACGACTATTCAGAAAACTACGGTGAACACTACTGACCAGCAAGAGGCTGTGGCTTGCTCTTTGGAAAATCCAGAGAGTTGTGAAGCCTGTCAGTAATTTTCTAATCATTGAATTGGCATAATCGTAATCGGCAAATTTAAAGGGGAGCCGCATGATTCTTAGTACAGAACTTGATTTAACATTACGTCCGATGAAGTATCCTCAATTCTTTCAGCTCTACAAAAATTCTCTTAAGAATATTTGGACGACGGATGAGTTAGATTTCTCGGTCGACTTTGAGCATTTGAGGGATAAGATTACCCCTCAAGAGGTGCATTTAATTAAGCGTCTTGTTGCGTTTTTTGCCACCGCAGATAACGTAGTTGCTCACAACTTGGTTCTGAATTTTTATAAGCATGTGAACTCTCCTGAGTATAGGATGTTTCTCGGTAAGCAGCTTTTTGATGAGATGCTTCATGTTGAGACATATCTGCTTCTTGTGGATAGCTACATCCCTGACATGGAAGAACGTAAAGCCGCTTTCGATGCTTATAAAAATATTCCATCCATCAAGATGAAAGCAGATTTCTGCTTTAAGTACATGGACTCGATCAATAATCTCGATGTGTTGGATACCTCTGATAAACGTCGTCAGTTTGTCGAGAACCTTATTTGCTTTGCTTGCTGTGTCGAAGGGCTTTTCTTCTTTGGGTCCTTTGCTTACGTCTATTTCTTAAGAAATAAGGGTTTGCTCCCAGGTCTTGCTACGGCCACGAACTGGGTCTTCCGCGATGAAACTATGCACATCGAAGCTACGATGGCAGTGTTGAAGACGATTCGTGAAGAATACCCAGAACTTTTCGATGCAGCACTCGAGCAAAAAGTCCAAGACATGATGGATGAGGCGATTGCTGTCGAAATGACTTTCTGTCAGGACGCTCTTAATTTTGGTATTAGTGGGATCTCTCCAGCTTTGATGAAAGAGTACCTGGAGTATGTTGCCGATCAGCGGTTAAATCAGCTGGGTTTTAAAAAGAAATATTTGTCTAAGAATCCTTTCTCATTCATGGTCCTTCAAGATCTTCAGCCACTGACTAATTTCTTTGAAAAGCGAGTGACTGAGTATCAAAAGGGCTTTGATACCAGTTTGACCTCTGTTGTTTTTGATGAGGCTTTCTAGCATTTTGGACTAGGTTTTTTAAAAAATAGGCGTAGGTACGCAGCTCACTCATACGGAGTGAAAAGGGCACAAGGGTCGAGCATGACAGCAGCGGCTAAGGCACCGTTGATTGAACTTAAAAACGTCTCCAAGCATTACACCTTGGAGTCTGGGACAGATCTCAAAGTCCTCGATGAGGTCAATCTCTCGATTTATGAAGGGGAGTTTGTCGCTTTGCTGGGTCCTTCTGGGTCGGGAAAGTCAACCTGCCTTCGCATTATGAGTGGATTGGCCACCGCCACGGATGGGGAAGTTCTTTCGGGGCAAAAGTCCCTTGATGGAACTAATATGGACGTCGCGATGGTTTTTCAATCCTTTGCTCTTTTTCCCTGGGAAACCGTCTATCACAATATTGCTCTCGCATTGAAACCGCTCAATTTGCCTCCTGCAGAGGTTAAAACTCGCGTAAAAAAAGCAATTGATATCGTTGGCTTGGAGGGCTTTGAAGAGGCTTATCCACGCGAGTTATCGGGCGGAATGAAGCAACGAGTGGGAATCGCCCGGGCACTGGTCATGGAAAGGCCCGTTCTATTTTTGGATGAGCCTTTTTCTGCACTCGATGTGCTGACTGCTGATACTCTCCGCACTGAAATGGTAAAAATCTTCTTAGATAAGAAGACCGCCACACGTTCGGTCGTATTAGTGACTCATAACATTCAAGAAGCAGTGTTCATGGCTCAGCGAATTTTGGTCATGGGAGTTAATCCTGGCCATATTCGGAGAGAGATTGCAAACGACCTGCCTTATCCTCGTGACGATCAGTCGCCCGCATTCCGGCGCATTGTTCAACAGACTTATGCTCTGATTACCGAAGCATTGATGCCAGACGTACCTGGACTAAGTGAGCCTTCTACCGTTTTACCGAGAATGCCCGCCAAAGAACCGCCTATTGAAGCCCTTCCAAACGTAGGAATGGTCGAAATGATCGGTTTATTAGAAGCCGTAGGTGATCAAGGGGGAAGGGCTGATATTTTTGAACTCGCTCATCAGACGGGTAAAGATTTTGGTCGAACTCTCTACTTAGTTAAGGCAGCAGAGCTTTTGGACTTGGTTGAAACACCTAAGCAGACGGTGGTGCTTACTGATTTAGGTCGGCATTTTATTGAGGGTGATATCAATATTCGGAAGCGCATGTTGCATGAACTTTTTGGTGCTCTCCGCATTGTTCAGATGACTGCGAATGTCTTGAGAAGAAATGATCATCTGAGGCTGCCCATCGAAGAATTGACCGAGCGTTTAGGAGAGTGGCTCCCTAACGAAAATCCTCATCAGATTGTCGAAGCTCTGGTTTCTTGGGGGCGTTTTGCCGAATATTTTGGCTACAATGACGACACCAAAGAAGTTTACCTCGATATTGGACAGGAAACTACATGAGTAAGGCTTTTATCCCTGAGAATGATCAACTGCAGGAGCCGGAGCTTCCTGAGCAGGATGAGAATCTCCCTAAAAATTTTAAAAATTATATCACCCCAGAGGGTGCTACTCAGCTTAAGGCAGAGCTTCGAAATCTCCTTTATCAGGAGCGTCCAGAGTTAGTGAAAGTGGTTCAATGGGCAGCATCGAATGGCGATCGTTCAGAAAACGGGGATTATATCTACGGCAAACGCCGTCTTCGTGAGATCGATCGTCGAATTCGTTTTTTGACTCATCGATTAGAAATCGCACTCATTGTTGATCCGGCTCAACAGGGAGGTGATCGAGTTCTTTTTGGAGCTCGAGTCACAGTTCAGGACGAAGATGAACATCAAAAAACTTATCAAATTGTCGGTGTCGATGAAACCAATGTCAAAAATGGACGGATTAGTTGGATTTCTCCACTAGCTAAAGCATTGCTGAACGCAAAGGTGGGGGAGATCGTGACTCTTCGTACTCCAAAAGGCGAGGAAGATCTTGAAGTCGTATCCGTTGAATATCCTAAATGACCCGTGTTTTAATTGTCGAAGATGTCGAATCCATGCGAGCTCTCCTGCAGGTTCTGTTGCAGGGGATTCCTGATATTCAAGTTTCGGGTGCCGTGGGTAACCTCAGAGATGCTGAACTCGAACTTCTGCGTCGTCGTCCAGATTTAGTTCTTTTGGATGAGGTTTTGCCCGGCGAGTCAATTCGGGATTTTGTAAAAGTCCTTCATCAGGAAGGTATCCCTATGATCGTCCTGACGAGTATGGAAGAATCCACTCATGAGCTTCCTCAAGGTGTGATTCATCGTCTGAGTAAACCCGGGTGGCGTTCGCTTCAAAGTGATCAAAAGCGATTTGAGGTCGAAATTAGAAAAATTTTCAAAAAGTAAGCCTAGGAAAGGCATTAAGGCTACAAATCAAGTTGACGTGTCTTTGGAGAATTGTTAATTTACCGCCTTCACTTACGATTTTCGTCTTTGTGATGTGTGTTTTGAAAGGAATAGATTTCAATGGCTGTTACGATTCGTCTTTCTCGGCAAGGTGCGAAAAAGAAACCGCAATATTTAGTGGTTGCAGTAGATTCTGCAAAAAAGCGCGATGGCGCTTACCTTGAAAACCTTGGGCATTATTTTCCTAAGGCTAAAGACGTTAAAGAAAAACTTAAAGTAAATATGGAAGCGATCAAAGCCTGGCAGGCTAAAGGCGCTCAGGTCACACAAACGGTTGGACAATTACTTAAAAACTGTGCACAATAGTTCTCGTAGTACTTAGCTCGCAGAAATCAAGCGAGTAGTAACCGGCGTTTAATTTTTTAAACGCCGGGCTATTTGCTGGTTTACTACGTTGAAGAGGAGACCGTGCAATGTCGCAGTCTACGAGTTCACAGAATCGTCCAGTTGAAGCCAAAGTTGAAGCAAAAAAACTCAGCGATCTCTCTAAGATGATCGAGCATATGGCTAAGATGTTAGTTGATCTTCCTGATCAGGTTGAGGTCAATGAAATCGAAGGCGAAAATACTACCGTGATCGAGCTCAAAGTTGCTAAAGAAGACTTAGGCAAGATTATTGGTAAACAAGGGAGAACGGCACGAGCAGTCCGTACGGTGCTGAATGGAGCCTCAACAAAGCTTAGAAAGCGGACCGTCCTCGAAATTATCGAGTGATGGCGCCTCTTTACCTCTGCGATTTTCCTTTTTAACGCTTTTCCCTGAAATTTTTGGTTCGGTTTTAGGTGCAAGTCTTTTAGGCAAAGCTCAAAAGAGGGGCTTGGTCTCTTATCATGTTGTAAATATTCGTGATTTTGCTTTGGATAAGCACCGCACTACAGATGACACTCCTTATGGGGGTGGCGAAGGTATGGTTCTTAAGGCGGATGTTCTTTATGCTGCCTGGGAATCTGCTCGTGCTCAACGTCCTCTATCCGGAAGGCGTGCAACCCTCTTATTATCCCCTCAGGGGGAGCTTTTAACTCAAAACCTAGCTAAAGAGCTTTCTTCCTATAGTGATTTGATTCTTGTTTGTGGACACTATGAAGGCGTCGATGAGCGTTTTATTGATCTCTGTGTGGATGGAGAAATCTCGATTGGAGATTATGTTCTGACGGGTGGGGAGCTTCCTGCTTTGGTGTTGGCTGATGCAGTTACCCGACTTATTCCTGGGGTGGTTGGAAATGAGCGTTCTTTAACTCAGGATAGCCTCGAAAATCATCTTCTGAAGTATCCTCAGTATACTCGTCCTAGGGAATTTAAAGGCTTAGAAGTACCCGATATTTTGTTGAGTGGTGATCATGAGGCGATTGCTGCTTGGCGAGAGGCTCAGTCCTGGGAACGCACTCGTCAAAAACGTCCAGATTTATTGTCTAAAGCGGTCGAGGCCAAAGTTCATACTTGAATCAAGCTGATCGAGGTGCTAGTTTGGGGACCCTCGTGTCCAATTCGGTTTATATAGCATTACTTCATTATCCTATGGTGAATCGAAACGGTGCGTTAGTGACGACCGCCGTGACTAATATGGATCTCCATGATATCGCGCGGTCAGCACGAACTTTTGGCGTGAAGAAATATTTTGTCGTCACTCCAATTGAAGACCAGCACGAGTTGGTGACTCGGATCTTGTCACATTGGCAGTCTGAGCACTCTCGTCAATATCATCCCGATCGGGTTGAGGCCGTTTCGCTAGTTCAACTGGCGCGGAATTTTGATGAAGTGAAAGCCGTCATTCGCGCCGAGCATGGGTGTGATCCAGAAGTGGTGATGACCGATGCCAAGCTTTTTTCAAACTCTGTGAGTTACGCTGATTATCGGCGTGAACTTGCAGATCCAGCCCGTGCAGCAAAGCCTATTATTCTGGTTTTCGGTACAGGTTGGGGAATTTCTCAAACCTTCTATCCCGAGGTACATCGGATCCTAGCTCCGGTGTACGGGCCAGAAGGTCCTCCGAGAGGAGATGGGTCCCCTGAGGGATACAATCATCTCTCCGTTCGTTCAGCTGTCGCGATTATTCTCGATCGGTTGTTCGGACAGTGACCGGTTTCTTTCTGTTTTGTAAGAAAGGACCCCTGTGCTAGGCGATTTTTAATGATCGAATATGGAGTAATGTACAAAATGGCAGCAACAAAACAAAAACATAGAAGAACTTCTAAAGGTGTTCAACTTCCTGGTACTGGTCTTGCCGCACGTGTTGCACAAGTTGAAAGCGAAATGATTCGCACAGATCTTCCCACGTTTAAGCCTGGAGATACTGTTCGCGTGCAAGTGAAAATTAAAGAAGGTGAAAAAGAGCGTATTCAGGCGTTTGAAGGTGTCGTGATCGGTCGCTACAATAAGAGCGCTTCAAAATCCTTTACTGTTCGTAAGCTCTCTCACGGTGTTGGCGTGGAGCGTACCTTCTTGGAAGCTTCTCCTAAAGTTGCCAAGGTAGAACTCGTTCAATCAGGTAAAGTGCGTCGCGCTAAGCTCTACTACTTGCGTGAACTCGAAGGTAAAGCTGCTAAGATTGAGCGCGAAGTCGAAACTCTGGCTCAATCTGCTGCTTCTGCTGCAGCTAAAGAAAAGTTAGCATCCAAGTAATTCCCGATCAAATTGGGTTTTTTTCTTGAAGTCTACACCCGGAAGAGCTTTTGCTTTTCCGGGTTTTTTTTAATTCAAAATCAATGTTTTGAAGGTTCAAAACAAGGGGGCAAAATGATTCCGTCACCGACACTAGAGTGGGAAAATCGAGTAGGTTATCCTCAGGTGATTATCCTGGGGGTAGATGAAGTAGGTCGTGGTTGTTTAGCAGGTCCTGTGGTTGCTGGAGCTGTGGCTCTTCCATCTGTTATTGATTATGAGGCTCATTCTTGGATTTCAGAGATCAAAGATAGTAAAGGAGTAAAGTCTGAGGCACGAGAGCGCTTGGTTCCGTTGATTCAAAATTGGGCCTTAGCTTACGGGATTGGTATTGCAAGTGTAGAAGAGATTGATCAGATTAATATCTATCATGCTTCGCATTTGGCCATGATTCGTGCAATTGAAGGGGCTCGTTCCTCGCTTGCACCAAATTTAAAGCAGCAGCATCTGTTAATTGACGGTAAGTTTCCGCCTAAAAAGTTGCCATGTCCTGCGACCGCAGTAGTCAAGGGCGATCAAAAATCGTTAAGCATTGCTGCTGCATCTATTCTCGCTAAAGTTTGGAGGGATCAGCAGATGTCAGAGTTGGATGTTCGCTATCCAGGATATGGATTTGCGGTCCATAAAGGCTATGCGACCCCTGCGCACTCCAAAGCTCTCAAGCAAAACGGAGTGTGTGCGATTCATCGACGTTCTTTCTCTCCGGTCGCTGCTTTACTTTGATCAGAAGTCTTTCCGCATTGTCTTTTGAAAGGCTTGTCAATTGCAAGATTTTGCCTTTATGGAAACGACCGTTGAAAGAGGAAGATTCTGTGAAGTTCAAGCCGAGAAGTATTTTTTAGCGGAAGAGGGAAGGGTTCTTCTCGGGCGTAATTATCGGTGCCGTGGTGGTGAAATTGATCTGATTTTTGAAGAGTCAGTGAAAGGTTCCTATGGAGCCGACGTTGAATTGGTGTTTATCGAAGTTCGATTCCGATTGAATGGTTCTTGGATGAATGGGGTGGAGAGTGTGGATCTTCGGAAGCGACGAAGACTGAGTCATGCCATTCGTCACTTCTTGATGGGTTATCAAGGAAAGGCAAAGACTTTGAGGTTAGATATTTTAGCTTGGGATGGAAGATCTTGGGTTCATCTAAAAAATGCGCTTTTGCAGTCTTAAATGCCATGCTATGAAAAGTAAGTCTTCCTGCTATCATACCTATTGCCGGGGTGGCGAAATTGGTAGACGCACAGGACTTAAAATCCTGGGTCCCGCAAGGGACGTGCCGGTTCGATTCCGGCCCTCGGCACCACTTTAAACTCTTTTTTAAACTTAAATCTCGTTTTAACCGCAAATAGCGGCATAAAACTAGCACAGCCTGATTTTTCATTTCGGTACTGGTGATCGCACTAGGCACTGTGATGAAGAATAGGGGGAGATTTGGGGGAGTTCATTGATTTTTTTTTAGAAGCTTGGATGCCAATGAGAGATCTTGCTGCACGAAAATATCTTGCGGGTGCTCGAATTGATGATGCCTTGAAAGTTTGTGTGGAACTCGAAGAAAAAGATATTCTCACTACCGTGAGTTATTGGGATCGAAGAGAGGACTCTATTCAGGATATTCTTCGAGAAAATCATCAGATTTTAAATCGAATTGAAGCGAATGGTCTTGATTCTTATCTTTCTTTTAATCTTTCGGCATTACGAGTGGGAGAGGGGTTACAAACTCGAATTCTCGAGGCTTTGGTTCAGGCAGGTCAGGATCGTCGGTTGCTGATTCATTTAGATGCTATGGGATATGGCTCAGCTCAAAAAAATTGGGATGTTCTTGAAAGTATCGTGAAAAAAGGAAATCTCATGGGTGGGACTCTTCCTGCACGTTGGAACCGAAGCATGCAAGATGCACTTCGATTGGGTCGTCAAAATGTTCGACTTCGATTGGTGAAAGGGAATCAGTTCGATCCTTTAGAAAAAAATGGAAAGGTTTTCTCTCAAAAGCAATTTCGCCAACGGTATCTGAAGTTGGTGGATTGTTTAAAAGGGAGGAGTGCTACGGTAGCGGTAGCGACTCATGATTATGCTTTGGCTTGTGAATCGCTAAGTCGGCTTCAAGGAGCTTCGACTCCTTGTGAGTTAGAGCTTCGTTATCAGGTTTCATCTTCTCGGTTAGTGAAGTGGGCACAGAATCGTGAAATTCCTGTTAGATTCTATGTGCCTTATGGAACTCCTCATTTTTTAGATCAACGGTTTCACCCGCGAGATCGAGTTCAAGGTCGAGCGACTGATTTGAAACTTTTAAAAACTGGTCTACAAAATTGTTCTTTAAGCAAAATGAGTGAGCCGCTTTTTTGGCGTTAAATTTGCGCATTTATAGTTTCTTATGAAGCTAAAATGCCCAGATTCTGAGTGTATTTCCAAAAAACCAAGTCCAAGTTCGAGATCTATCATCCGAAAAGGAAGATTCTTTAGAAAATCTGATGGTCAGTGGATTCGACGGTATCGTTGTTTAGATTGCGGTAGAAATTTTTCATCAGCCACT